>Ga0310786_10001447_pt1 | contig 38298 bp, 28 predicted proteins | sample AusTroGonzalo_MG_FD_203881 | JGI IMG/M metagenome (GOLD analysis project Ga0310786, IMG submission 203881) | Bovine rumen microbial communities from tropical cattle in Woodstock, Queensland, Australia - Gonzalo_03 (v2) (version 2) | ecosystem: Host-associated > Mammals > Digestive system >... | reverse complement strand
CCGCGCGGCTTGTCGAGCCTCTCGTAGGTGTGAGCGCCGAAGTAGTCGCGCTGCGCCTGCAGGAGGTTCGCCGGCAGCCTCTCCGTCGTGTAGCCGTCGAAGTAGCTGAGGGCGGAGGTCATCGTCGGAGCGGGCACGCCGTATTCGCACGCCGCCGCCGCGACCCTGCGCCACGCCGGGACGAGCTTCTCGATCGTATCCTTGAAGTAGGGGTCGAGCAGCAGGTTCGAGAGCTGCGGGTTCTTGTCGTAGGCTTCCTTGATCTTGCCGAGGAAGACGGAGCGGATGATGCAGCCGCCGCGCCACATGAGGGCGATGCCGCCGTAGTTGAGGTTCCACCCGTTGGTCTTCGCCGCCGTGCGCATGAGCGTGTAGCCCTGCGCGTAAGAGATGATCTTCGAGGCGTAGAGCGCCTGGCGGATGTCCTCGATGAACGCGGCCTTGTCGCCCTTGAACTCAGGGATCTTGCGCCCGTAGGCCTTCGCCGCGACGATGCGGTCGTCCTTCATCGCCGAGAGGCAGCGCGCGAACACTGCCTCGCCGATGAGCGTAAGCGGAACGCCCTCGTCGAGCGCCGCGATGCCGGTCCACTTGCCGGTGCCCTTCTGGCCGGCAGTGTCGAGAATCTTCTCGACGATGGGCTGGCCGTCGGTGTCCTTGTATGCGAGGATGTCGCGCGTGATCTCGATGAGGTAGCTGTCGAGCTCGGTCGTGTTCCACTTCTTGAACACCTCGTGCATCTCGTCGTCAGACATGCCGAGGAGGTCGCGCATGAGCTGGTAGCTCTCGCAGATGAGCTGCATGTCGCCATACTCGATGCCGTTGTGGACCATCTTGACGAAATGCCCCGCGCCATTCTCGCCGACCCAGTCGCAGCACGCCTGGCCGTTCTCGACCTTGGCGCAGATGCCCTGGAAGATGGGCTTCACGAACGGCCACGCGGCGGACGAGCCGCCGGGCATCATCGAAGGCCCCTTGAGAGCGCCCTCCTCGCCGCCGGAGACGCCGGTGCCGACGTAGAGAAGCCCCTTGGACTCGACGTATTTCGTGCGGCGGATCGTGTCTGGGAAGTGGCTGTTGCCGCCGTCGATGATAATGTCGCCGGGCTCGAGCTCGGGGATGAGCTGCTCTATCATCGCATCGACCGCCGCGCCGGCCTTCACCATGCAGAAGACCTTGCGGGGCTTCTCGAGGGCCGCAACAAGCTCCTTGATGGAGTGGCAGCCGACGATGTTCTTGCCCTTTGCGCGCCCGTTCACGAACGCATCGACCTTCTCGGTCGTGCGGTTGTAGCACGCCACTGTAAAGCCCTTCGACTCCATGTTCATTATGAGGTTCTCGCCCATTACCGCGAGACCGATGAGCCCTATGTCCGCTTTTTTCATTTTGATTGATCCTTTGATGTCTTTCGTTAAAGAGGCTATTATTATATCAAACTTTTCCCCGCCGATGTTGATTTTTTCAAGTTTTCCATGTTCGCATAATGCCGCGCATGTAGCCGAGGGCGAATGCCATGCCCGTCTCCCACCAGTCCGCCGCGTCGAGTCGCGGCGAGTGGTCGGGGATGATCGTGCCGCCAAAGCCGCACTTCTCGTAAATCGACATCGCCTTCTTCATGTCGACATAGCCGTCGTCGATGAACACCTCGCTGTAGCGCGGCAATGTTCCAGACGTATTGCGGAAATGGACATAGCCTATGCGACCCGAAGACGCGAACTCTTCTATAGCGGCGTAGATGTCGATGCCCCGCATCGTCGAAATCGTCCCCTGGCAGAACTCAAGACAGTTGGCAGGCGAGTCGACGAGCGCAAGGAGCTTGCGCATCCCCTCGACGGACGTGAGCGGGCGGAACGTGCCCTTCAGGTATTCAATCGGCGGATCGTCGGGATGGGCGCAAAGCTTCATGCCGTATTTTTCCGCAACAGGGCAAAGGTTTTCAAGAAAGTATTTTAGCCTCGCCCAATGCTGTTCCGGCGTCGTAGGCGGCAGGACGTCGACCGCGCTCCGCCGCTCGATCTCGGTGTTGAACCAGAACCGCCGCGAAGGAAGCGGCGAATGGTCGACCTTGTCCTCGTCGAACTTCTTTATTGCCGCCGCGCCACGTCCGTCGCCGTTGTTGACCTCGGAGTAGTAGCCCTGCACTCCGCAGCAGCTGAAGTTGTAGCCGAAGCACTTTATGCCAACCTCTCCCGCGTTTGTCACGGTCTTTACGAGATTCGCCATCTGCTCGTCCTTGCCAGGCTCGTCGAGGACTACATGGTCGATGTGCTGCGGGTGGAAGTTCTCGATCCCCTCCAGCACAAGACCATGCTTCTTCGCCTGGAGGAATATCCTCTCGAAGTCCTCCGCGTGCCACACGCCGTCGCCCGCGCCGAACGGAACCCAGGCGATGACAGTCTCGCAGCCAAGCTGACGCGCCATGGCAAGATGCCTGTCGCTCCACTTCTCGGGATGCATTGCAATGCCAAGTTTCATCTTATTTCTCCCTCATCTTGGACGAATCGTCCTCGCATGACGGCGGATACATCTGGACTGTCGACCCGCCGTCCATCACGAGCCGTGCGCCCTGGCATGCTCGCGCGGCGTCAGAAGCAAAGAAAGCGACCGCCTCTGCTACATCGCGCCCAGTAGCCTCCATGCCGGTAGGGACATTCGCCCGCCGCGCCGCCTTGACGTCTTCCGAAAGCCACTGCCAACGGTCGGTCCAGATGTATCCAGGCGCAACCATATTGACGCGCACGCCAAGGGGACCTAAATCGACAGCAAGAGCCTTCATCATCGAGTCCATCGCTCCCTTCGACGCGACATACGACACGCGGTTGCGGCTGACGCGCTCCGACGAGTTGGATCCGACGAAGACGACGACGCCCCTCTGGTTCGTGTACGAGTCCCGCTCCTGCTTCATGAAGAACCTGTTGCAGGCGGACTGCACGACGTGGAAACCGCCAAGTACGTTCACGTCCAGGACGGACTGGAATTGCTCGTTCGTCGTCTCGAGCGAAGTTCCCTGCCCAAGGCCGAAGTTTGCCGCGTTCGATACGACGACGTCGAGCCTACCCGCCTCCTCCGCTATTTCGTCAAGCATGGCGTCGACGGCCTTAGGATCGGCAACGCTGCACAGAATGCCGCGAAATCGAGTCCGCCCGCGCCGCTCCAGTTCGGCGATTCCGCCCTTCAGCGACTCTTCCGCCCGTGTGCAGAAATATACTTTCGCTCCTTCCGAAAGAAAGAGATCGACTATCTCCAGCCCCGTGTTCCTCGCACCACCCGTGACGAGGACAACCTTTCCGTCAAAACGTCCCATTGTTACTCCTTATCTCCACTCTTGAGGTTGTCGCGGCACCGCTACTTGCACCAGGAAATCATAAGGTAGCCGGAATGCGGAACGGGAATCCTCTGAAGCCCCGTCTTGCAGGAAGGCGAAGCAACGAGCGCTCCGAACGTGTCGTACGCCTCGACCTTCACGGGTTCCGCCTTGAGATCGACGACAACATATCCCGAATTCGCCGCGTTGAGTACGTAGACGGTCTTGTCCGGCGCACCGACATCGACCACGAGGTTCTCCTTGTATACGGCGATTACCCTTTCGTCCGCGCTTTCGCCCTCTATGATCGGGAAGTCGCATTCCGGATGGCGCGGACGGAACTCGCCCTTGAGAAGCACGTCCTTGTGCGCGTCGGCGAAGCGTATCCAGTGCGCCGTCATGCGAAGATGGTCTTCGCCGAGAGCGCCAAGGTGCATGGAATACTGCACAACACCGAAGATAGAGTTCAGGATGAACAGCGCCGCGTTTTCCGGCGTGTCGTCCGCACGCCACTCCAGCATGTCGGAATGGACCGCCGTATTGCCTGCAGCGAGGCGGATGCGCGCTATGTGGTTGCGATTCTCCACCATCGCGAGCGGGCAGTCCGTCGCCCGGAGCATGTTGCCGAACCGCCTTATGGACGGCCCGACGTATGCCTGGCGGAACTCGATCAGTATGTCGGGCTTGATTGCCTTTAGCCGCCGCATCGCCTCGGAAAGCATGGCGTCTGCCGCAAGCGGGATGGACTTGATGTCGCGCCCCGCGTAGTTTTCGGCGATGGCCGGGTCGACAACGCCGTCCTTGAGCGTAAAGCGGTCGATGAAGTCGAGCTTGAAGCCGTCTATGTCCCACTCCCTAACGGCATCCTCGTACGTCTTGATAACAAACTCCCGCACCTCCGGGAAGCGCGGGTCGACGACATGTCCGCCGCAGTGCTCGACGGGAAGGTACTTGCCCTTGAAGCGTTCGTAGTTCTCGCACTTCTCCCCGACGAACGGAACGGAATACCAAAGCATGTACTTAAGACCCATCGCATGGACGCGCTTCACGTGCGCCGCCATGTCGGGGAAGTTGCGACCCGGCTTCCAGTCGCCGCAGTAGCGGTACCCGTTCCACGGGCGGTTGCCGAGCGGAAGGTCTATCTGCCAGCCGTCGTCTACGATAACCGTCTTCATACCGAGCTTCGCGGCGATTGCGCACTCCCTCTCGACGCCATCCGCGCTCACGTCCTGGTGGAAGTCGTACCATGTGGAATACACGGCGTCAAATGCCGCGTCGGGAGGGTCCATCGGATCGACGCCCGCAGCGGCGCATATCCACTCCGACGCATCGCCTATCGCCTTTCCGTAGAAAACATCGCGCGAATCAAGCCTTATCTCCACTGCGTAGTCCGAGAGCGGCGCCTCCGGCACCGTGAAGAACTCAAACGCGCAGTTGAACCCCATCTCCGTTTCGCTGCATGGCGCCCTGAACACCACGCGTCGACGCGACTCCGAGCAGGCAAACGCAAAGCGGTTGCGGTCGTTAGTGTCGAAGAAGGCGTATAGAGGCATCCACGACGCAAGTTCGCTGACGCTCCGCCCTGTCCACGGCAGCGGCACCGAGTAGCGCATCGATTCGCTCGTCCAGAGGTGGTGTACGCCGTTCTGCGGAATGAACCACTTGAGAGAAAACTTTGGCGGCGGAGCCTCCATCTCGCTCTTCATCTCCACGCGCACGACCTCAACGTCCGGCTCGACAGTGCACGTAGAGACCTTGAACCGCCAGCTGCCCGTCTTGGGGCAGTCCAGCTTGACGCCATCAGCAAGCGAAGCTGCCGCAGGCGATTGCACCGCAGCCAAAGCGGCAAGGACCAGCAAGTGCATTATGAATCTGTTCATGGCTAGTGCATCCCCCACATGTATTTCACGTCTACTTTCCTTCGTTGTTCCACTTGTCCACGCTCTTTACGGCAAAGTGCGCCACATCGTCGACCTTCACGGCAAGCGATGTCGCAACGGTCGAGGCGATCTGCTTGCCATCTCTGAACACGCGATAGTAGCAATGCATGGGATCGTCTGTCGCCGTCCAGGAAAGCCGCCCGTCTGCGATGCAAAGCCCATCGACCGACTTCGGCACGCGATTCTCGTAGTCGGTCGTAAGGAACGTAATCGACTTCGCGGGCAACAATGCGCTTATCAAGCCGTCCTTCGCCGCAACCGTCCCCGTCATCGGCTGCAAGTCGTTGAACGGACTGTACGGAACATTTCCCGCCTCGTACACATACCTGCGCAAGGGCTGATGGAGGGCCGCCGTGCCGTCCACGCGCGCCTTCCACGACGAGCAATCTACGGAGACGGTCTTTTCCGCCCCACGGTTGACAAGCGCGATGGAAACGGTCTGGTCTGGATTCATCACCGCGCCGCCTCGCAGCATCGGGTCTGCAAACGTGCAGGCAAGCACAGTTGCGTTTTTGCGGAAGAGCTTTACAAGCCAGCCCATCGCGTACATCTCCTCGTACGCCGAATAGTCTCGGTCCGTCGTCGACCAGCGGAATGCGCCCCACTTGTTGTACTTGACGTCCATGCGCCAGCCGCATTTGCCGGCCTCGTACGCTGCGCGGCTCGTGGGCGAGTCGCCGTCCTCGACAACGAACGGATCGGGGTAGTCGACAAAAGTCCAGTTCACGCATGCCGCCGCGCCCTGGTTCATCGCCGCAAGTCCCATCTCGCACTTGCAGAGCACCGTCTCGCACTTCAGCTCCGGGCAGCGCAGGTGATGGCTTGCGTCGTCGACCATGACGCCTTGCTTCCCACCGACGGGGGAAAAGCCGAATTCCCCGAGGATGTAGCGCTTGGCCTTGCAGGAAAGCGCCCGCTGCACAAGGTTCGAGAAGCAATAGTTGTACTCCGCCCAGCGTCCGAGATCGTCTACCTTGCCTCCTGTGTACCAGTGCGTGCAGTAGACGCCGACGTAGTTGTCCATGTTGGCCTTTATCCAGTCGAGCAGCGGATAGACGCTGTACGCTGCCTCTGGATTCGGCGATGCCGACTGGTCTGAGGCGAGCAATCGGATGTCGAGGCCATGGCGGCGGAACGCATGGAAGAGCGCGACGTAGAACTTCTTGAAGAGCTGCCGACGCGACTCCTTCTCCTCCTCGGTCTTCCCGCCGCCAAACCAGCCCCAGTTTTCGTCGCTCATCAGCTCGTTCGTAAGGCCGTAGTAGCGTATCTTGCGGCAGTTGCGCACCTTGACGAGATACTCGAGGTTCTTCGCCACCCGCTCTGCGTATTCGTCGGCGTCAAGCCCCTCCGCAAGCGGCATTGCGCACGGGACAGCGTAGAGCGTTGTACCAGCCTTGCGGAAGGTGAGGTCGTAGTAGTCGGCAAAACGGTCAAGCTGCTCCTTCGACTGGTCGGCGAAGCCTGTGTAGACTCGGGCGAATGTAGGCGAAAGCTCCGCAAACGACTTGAGGACGCGCTGGTCTCGGAAGTCGTCCGGCATGAGGGCCGTGAAATTCGCCTCGGAGTGCTGGAAGCCAAAGCCATTGAACAGCCAGCGGAAATATGGCTTTTCAATCGTCACGTCCGCCGCGCGAAGGGAAAGCGCGAGAATCACGTTAAGCGTAACTGCGCAAAGCGCCTTGCTGTTCTTACCTGCCGTTTTCATTTTGCTTTTCATTGTTACTTATCTTTCTCTTGAATTACTGCCGAAGCCACTACTTAGAATTCGAAACGAGAAGCCCTGTCAAGTGACACCCATAGCCGTCGCTCTTCGGGTCCTTCTCATGTGAGGCGACAACCTCGACTACATGTCTGCCAGGTCTGTCCTTGCAAAGAAAGAGCGCAGGAGTCTTCCACCACCACTGGTCGCGGTAGCAGTCCAGTCCGCGTACGACAGGCTCGCCGTCGAGAAATACGTCCATCTTTCCCCAGCTGTATGGGGCGCGTCCGAGCCGGTAGAGAAGCGCGACCGTCGCGCCTTCAACTTCCAGCCGAAGTCGCGACCCTGCGTTCGTGCATGCAAGTCCATCGCCCCAGCATTGGTCGCGGAGCGGAAAGAAACCGCCGTCCTCAAGTATCGTCGCGTCCGCCATGCGAAGGAACTCTCCGCCATCGAACGATGTGCCGAATAGCGGAGCGGGCAAAGGCCGTGTTGACGAGAGCCGACTGCCCGAGGCCTTCCACTCCGCGTAGCGGTCAGCAAGAGTCCTATTCAACAGCGCAGCGGCGTAGGCGTGTCCTGCATCGTTGGGGTGTACGGCATCTGCCGCAATGTCAGACCATGCGATCCTGCCCGTCTTCACGAGCGAAACATAGATCGCATCGCGCCAACTGACATAAGGAACGCCGTAATGCTCAGCAACGCGCCTCTGCCATTCCTGCGCATTATTGCCATTCTTGTCGGCCATGCCAAGTGCGATAACGGCGATGCCGCGAGGATGCGCGAGCAGCTGCCGCACAACGCCCTCGAACGACTCCGCGCAGGTGCGGTCGTTCGTGTCGTTAACGGCGAACTCCACTGCCACGACATCGGGATCCTTGTCCAGCACGTCGCGCTTCAACCGGAATGCGCCGATCTGGCTACCCGTTGCGCCGATCCCCGCGTTGATGAAATCGAATTCCGACTTGGGGAAGGCGCATCGCCATCCGTCGCAAAAGAGCCGCCCCCAGCTCTTTTCTGGACTCGACGCGCCCGCGCCCTGCGTGATCGATCCGCCTACGGCGGCGATGCGGACCCGCTCTCCGCGTTCAAGCTTTCCCCAGACCCGCTCGAATCGGGAAAAGTCGCCAGGCACCAGAACGCCTTTGCGCCACACCTCCTCGATGTCCGGCGCAACGCATTCTTCTTCCGCCGCATAAGTCGTCATCGTCCCCACGGCAACAGCGGCGTAAGCCATGCTGGAAACGACAACAGCGAGAGTGGCAACAAACATTCTATTCGATCTTGCAGGTTTCATCTAATTAAGTCTTCATAAGCCCATGAACATGATTCACATCATAGCGAAACCCCAGGCTGGCCGTAGTAGGCGTTTGGGCCGTGCTTGCGGGAAAAGCGCTTCTCAATCATGGCAGGGTCCAAGCGGTTCTCCTCGCACCATGTCGCGGCGTTCGAGAACGACATCCGTTCCATATAGGTTGAAGACCATTCCCGCATGGCACTGCCCGTTGTCGACCATTCGCATCTGCCTGTCCATCTTGATGTCCTTGGACACCCAGCTTATGAGAACCCCGTTCTCGCGAAAACGCCCGACCGCCTGGTTGAGAAGCGCGCCCGCGTTTATGCAGGTGAAACCGCCCTGCCAGACGGTGCGGTCGTCCGTCAGCATGTAGTGGGTGTGGCCGGTGAACGCAACGCAGTTGGGATACCTGTCGAGTATCGGCTTTTGACCGCCGCTGTCGGCTCCCCACATGTCGTCGTCCGTGCAGTATGTTCCCTTCATCCAGCGGTGCTGGCTGTAGAATACCGGCTTCGACGAGTCGGAGCCGTACTTGGCCATGTACTTGTCGAGATCGACAGTGGCGCCGGGCGCGGTGTTCACGAAATGCGACAGGATGAACTTGTAGCCCTTGACGTCTCCGCAGACAAGCACTCCATCCACATGGCGATCGCGGAAATACTCAAGTGCCTTTATGAAAACACCCTGCATTTCGCTCTGCGGATTTTCACGGAATCCGTTCTTGTCGTATGAAAGATGGATGTCGCTCAAGACTCCAATGCGCAAGTCTGGCATGCCAACCCTGGCTGCTGCGCCCCACATTCTTCCAGGCACGCCCGCAGCCATGGAAGCGGCGCAGATTCCCCTTAAGAATCCGCGCCGGGAAAACTCTTTGCCGCAATGCTTATTGTTACGCATAGAACTATCTCCCGCATGCTCTTCATGCGTAACCATTCAATCACCGAAAGATAATTATGGAGCCACTCTGTGACCGCATCTGGAGCATCCCCGTTTCGGAATCGTAGTTGATGGACGACCTGCCATCCAGACCGGTAAGCGTAAAGGTCGTTCCGGCATCTACGACAGCTGGATCAAATTGGACAAGGTTGACACGCGACGGCATAGAGCCCACGCCCTTCCATGCGGACACATCCACTGTAATGCCCCCCGAGACGGACGAAACATTGGGCATGGAGAACGCCCCGGCGTCAACGGCAGGGAAGCGCAATGTGCACCCCGCAAGCTGGACGTCGTCGATTGCGGGCAGCGTCGAGCCGAAATCGACAACAGATCCGACCCCGAACCTGACGGAACCCTGGATTTCGCCTGCCCCGGACACGGACTGCCCAGCCCCAAGCGTGAGCGGCGCAGTAGCGGACTGCGGCAGGCGCAGAGTCGCGCCGGCTGCGACCGCAATGTTGGTCGCGCCAATGCCGCGCGCCAGGGTTTTCTCCAGCCCGAACGGATATTTTGCAAGCGGACGGAACGAATACTGAGCGGCAAGATGCTCCGTGGCTGCGGACATCTCCGCCTCGCTCAGGGCATGCGACCACACGACCACCTCGGCGATGTAGCCGGTGAAGTGCTTGTTGAGCGACGCTGCATGCGAACCGAACACGAGCGGATTGGCGGTGCGCGCCGCGCCAGACGAAAGCGCCGTGCGGCAGACAAGTCCGTCCGTCATCAGGCGAAGCTGGCCGCCATCTGGATCGGCGGAAATCACGGCGACGTGCGGGGTGCCGTCTGCAAGGCGGCACGGCTTGCGCGTCCAGCAGGAGACGTTGGCGGACGTGCCGCCGTAGAGGCCGCGCACAGAGCCCTCCTTCTGGAGCGACAGCGAGAAGTCGTTGGCATTAGACGTTCCGACGACGGTCGAGACAAGTCCCATTCCGCCACGTACAACGTTCTCGTCGGTGGAATCGGTCGTAGTGCGGAACACGACCGCTGCGGCAAACGCCGATTGCCCAGACACCGGAGAGTCGGACGCACTCACGCTAAGCGAAGTCCTGTCCTCCGCCGCGAAGCGCAAGCCCGCCCGTCCGTTGACGGCGTTCTTGACGAGAACAGGCGCAGCCGTCCCCGCCGCAGCGGAAATGCCCGTGTCGCTGACCCACGAGGAAACTCCTGCACCGTCGGCATCACCAATGCTCCCCGCGCTCCACACGTTCGCACCGGCAGGCAGGCTTGGCACGGACGGTTCGGAGGAGACGAGCGAACCTGCCGCCGCCGCAGGCGTGTCGTGCGCCATGTCCACGACGTCGTCGCCGGCATACTTCGCCCGCAGTGCGCGCGCAAGGCCGTTCTGCTCCGCTACCGTCAGGACGCGATTCGTGTAGATGCGAATCTCGGCCATCGTACCTGCAAAACTTGAAGCCTGAAGATTCTGGCTAGAATTCCTCATTCCATTCAGGCCAATATAAAGAGGGCCGTCGTATCGAGGATAGGTGCCGGTGTGGGAAGTAGCGACCACATTCGTCACAAAGCCCCCGTCCACATTGAGTGTTGTCTGATTCCCGGCCATCGAGCATATGGCGACATGCACCTTGCCGTCATTGAGATTCCCTTTCGGCGCACATTGACTGACATATCCCGACCCCGAACTTTCTTTATATCCGACTCCGAACATAAGTGCATTGCTTAAATCGCCAGACGTTTTGGCATACACAAGCGCATACTCGTTGTATCTATAGTCTATCGTCCATCCAAAAATAGCACGGTCATAAATCCAAGTGTAGTCATTTTGGTCTGAGCCATTACCTCCCACAGTATCCTTGAACACGACGACAGCCGACCACTTTGTCTGATTGGCAATTGGATTGGAACCTACGGGCACTCTCAGTCCCGAAGACCCAAACTTCAACCCAGCATGGCCGTTGAAGGCATCTACGGCAAGCTTCGGCAGTCCAGGTTGCCATTTGCCTTCTGCAGGCTCTATCTCGACGGCTGAGATGCCGCCCGCGTCAGCCGCCCACGACGCGACAGGTGCGTCGTTTGTGGCGTTCGCGAGCCCTGCCGCCGCTCCGTCGCCAGTGAAGACGATTGCGCCGTCCGTCCATGCGTCGGAATACGAACCAAGCACCTCAACCGTTCCAGCGTCCACCGCAAACTCGCCTGTAAAGCGCGTCATGTCGACAACCGTGAGGACGCCCGAACCCGTCTTCCTGAACTTGCCAGAACCCCATACCGGCGCTAGAATGTCGGCGTTTCCGTTGCTTGTGTCTAGCGTGAAGCCGTCGGGGTCGCCCGAAGGTTCGACTTCCCACTGCATCTTGTTGACGAGCGCGGCCTTTGGCTGCAGCGTGCCGCCCCTCAGCCGGATTCGATATGCCGAGTTGGGATCAGCCACGGCAACGCCAGTAGAGTTGGTGTTCCACGTCGCCTCGTGAACACAGAAGCCGTCCTCGCCAACCTTGAAAAGTCCGCCGGAGAGATCGAAGATGCCAAAGCCCTCAAGGACGGATGTCGGAGAAGTAGTCACGTAGGTATCCTTGCCATATCCCCATCTGACGCGCAGAGCGTCTGTTTCGCCGCCATTTTGCGAGAACACGCCTACGCTCGTCTGCCCGTAGTCTAGCTGTCCGGAGTCCACTTTCATGCAATTAGCCGCAAACACCAGCCCGTTGCCAGCAGCAGCACGCGCCGGCGTGAAGGTTCCGCCGCTCATGTTGTATTCGCTAATGGAGGTCGAAGTGCCGCCGAGTCCACCCACGTAAACGCCTGTCTTGAAGCTGACAGTGCCGCCCGACTGGTTGAGCTTTACGCTCGCCCTGCCGCTCGTGTTGCGATTACCGATGTTCAAGGATGACGTGTCAGATGAAGTGGTGACGGACTTAAACGTACCGCCTGAAATGTTGTATTCAAACGTTTTGTCGTTGGCATTTCCCCAGAACTCAATACCTGCGGAAACGAGATTGTTAAGTTGCACGTCTCCGCCGGTCTGGTTGACTGCGCCTCGGACAAATCGCGCTGCAGATCCTTCGCTTTTAATAGCTTCGCCCGGACCTATGTTCAATACATTTGCATTGCTGCTGTTGGCGTTGAAATACGGATAGTTCCAGCCGCCGAGGTTTAGATTGCCGTCGCCCACAAGGTCGGACGGCGACCACGCCCCTGCAAAATTCTGGTAGAAATACCCATTGTTGAACGTTACGGACGATGCGATACGTCCTTTCTTGGTTATCTGAAAATACGAGTCCCACGCGTTTCTGGTGCTGACTACTATCTTCCCTCCGTAGTTCGGAGGCTCGGAGACCTTTATTGCATACGCTGTCCATGCGAGGTCGGCCGTGCCTGAAACCTTCGCACCGCACGTGAACGTCCCTGCGGCGGTAGTGAAATTCCACGTCTGCGCGGCAGTGGTCGTAACTGGTGCCGTGAGCGTAAAGCTCTGGCCTGCATCGAGGACAATGCCTCCCTCGCCGAGCGTAAGCGTTCCAGGTCCAGCGACGGACAGCGCAGCCGACACATTGGAGAATGAAAGTCCCTTTACTGACAACGCGCCTGACAGCGTGAATGCCGTTCCGGAGGCGAGAGACATGTCGATTGCCGCGACATCACCCGATGTCGGAGCCGCGCTCCAGTTGTCCGAGAGCGACAGATCCCGCGGATCAGTGGCGCTACCGCCAGTATATGTTACGTCACCCAACGCAACAAACGACGCCGTAGCGAATATCATTGTCGCAATCGCCGATTTCATTGTCATTGTCTTGTTCCTTTCTTTAAAAGCTGTTCTCATGACATTTCTCCCGTCGCGTCACATCTCCTTGACCTTGAGCACCTCGAAGCGCTTGAGTTCGTAGCGCCGACGGCCTATGAGCGGCAAATCGACTTCAACGGAAACCGGCTTCTCGGCCGTGTTGACGAGAATGGCGAAAAGCCGCCCGTCGACAACCTTCGCCCACCACTCGACGATGCTGTCGCCGTCCATCGCGCGTCCGGTCGTCACCGGGCCGTCGGCGAATATGAGCGGACGGAGCGCGATGATCTCGCGGTTGACGCTTGTCAGATCCGCCCAGGCCTGCGGCACCTGCGACGCGTTGACGTAGTCCTTTGCGTCTCGCGCGAACCACCACCACCATATTCCGTTCGTCTCCTTTACGATCGCAAGGTAGGCGCATGCGCGGAACCAGTCGATGTCGCGCTGGAACTTTGTCGCCAGCGGATCCACCTTGTCCTTGCGGCGAAGAGCGTCAGTCTGGATTTGGTCATAGCAGCTGAGCAAAGTGGTGATTGGAGAGGAACATCCAATATATTTGCGGTGCGCATCAATGTTTCCTACGACCTTGGCGGGCGTTCCGTACGCCTGCGTCCAGTGCGTATCCCAAGTGCGGCGGTGCTCGTGCATGTTGCGGTCCCAAGTGGACATCACGACTGGATGGAAAGGATCGAGCGCGCGAACGATGTCGGCATGTGCCGTCAACATGTCGGGCGTGGCAAACTGTCCGTAATGCTCCGGCTCGTCGAAGAGATACCAGCAGAAGAGCCCGGGATGGTCCGCAAGCGCACCCACGCGCCGCGCAGTATGGGCGAAGTTTCCCTGTTTGACTCCAAACACGTCCTTCCCATTGCCCCTCACAAAACCGATAAAGGCGCGAAGGCCGTCGGTCTTCCAGCAGTCGTCGAGGTACTTGCGGCACGCGCCATCGTCTTGAGACCATTCCCACTGGTAAGTGTGGACGACATCGTAGCCGCACTTTCGGACCTCCGCCATGTACTTGGGCGCAACCTCGTAGATGCCAAGCGGGAAGATCTTCTTGCCCTTCTCGTGGAACATGCCGTCCGCACCTACGACGACGGCGTTCTCCGGCTTTGGCGCGTTGAGGAAGTAGAGGACGTGTTCGGCACGATTACCTGCAACGTCGCAGACCTTGACGACGCCTTCATGGAATCCCTTCGGCCAGCCCGCCTTCGGAGCCTTGAAGCGGCAGCGGAATTCGCCAGACGCAATCTCCGTGCATGCGCCGGGAACGCCTATGAACTCAGCTTTAGGCACACCGTTCTGTTCGCGCAGGCGAACGGCAAACGAGTCCTGGGCAGACGTCACGCGCTTCGCCCTGCTCATGAGACGAGGGGCGAGAGTGTCCTTGCCAGCGGTATTATCGGCTACCGTGAAACTCCAGGCATCGTCGTGCTCCTGCCCCTTCGAGACAACCTTCCAGTGCCATTTTCCCGGCGCAAGCGGCTGCTCCAGCTGGTAGTCGTAGAAACCGCCCACAGGGTAGATGATCGAGTCGTTTTTCGGAAACGCCGGATTCTTGGAGAGAACCAGGGAAAAGCTCCGAACGCCTGGACGGTATTTCCATCCGAAACGCGGCGTGTTCGTCGTCAGCTCCGCGCCGTCTGCAGGCTCGGTCTTCTCCACCGGCTTGACGCGCTTGAAGAACCTTACGTCGTCAAACCATGCCTTGCCGTTGCCGCGAAGCGCAAGATAGATGCTTGCGTAACCGGCGTCTTGCGGGGCCTTAAGCTGGCTGGCGCGCACCTTCGTCCATTCCTTTGTTCCGAAAAGCCCAGTCGCGTACTGTCCAGACGCTATCCAAATCCTGTCGGAGTTGTACCACTCAACGATCAGAGTCGCCCCGCAAGATCCCTGGCGAATGCGGTCCTCCGCCTTGACTTCCTCTGTGCGGATGAAGCACTCGGCGCCATAGTCTGCTCCGGAGTCGACAGGAACCAACTGCGTGATGTACAGGCCGTTCTGATCGAAGGGAGACATGTTTATGAACGCGCAGGACTTGCCGCTGTGAGGGTTGTCGGAGACGACCGACATGTTGCGCTTGAAGTTCCAGCCGGCCGTACCATCCTCAAAGCCCGGGTTGGAGACTTCTACAGGAAGCTCGACCTCTTCCCCCTCGCCACAGGCACAGTACGCCGCGATCATCGCGAGCATTGCCGTCATCACTGGTTTTACAATCATAGGCATGTTCATGTAAGTCGTTTAGATAGTTCACTAATATAGGACATCACGCCCAGCAGCTAGTTCCGCATCCACGTATGCGGCGTATGCCGGGTCGAGCGGCAGCACCTCGAACCTGCCGCCATCGACTTTCAGGCCCTCGACGTGGAGCGCCTCAAGGCCAAACGGCAGGTCAACGTCGCGAAACGTCACGTTGCGGAACGGATGCCCCTTCTTCGGCCAAATGCGCGAACGCATCCTCACATAGCCGGACACGCCGTCGAAGTAAATGTCCTCCATCGGCGTCGTCTTGCCGTTTTGGTGCATGCGGAGGAAGTCCATTGCATCGACCGTTAGCCCGCTGAAGCGCACATTGCGGATTGGCGTTCCTGACCGCCCCCATGACGAGCAGAAGTTCACCGCCGTGCGCGAATCGTGGATCGCTATGTTTGAGAACGTCACGTCGTGGATCGCCCCATTGCCGACGCCGACCCTTATTGCGTTCATACGCGACGAAATCGTGCAGTTGGCGACCGTCACGTGCGAGCACTCCAACTTGCGCTTAAGGCGCTTCTGGTTGCACCGGATGGTAAGCCCGTCGTCGTAGGCCACGATCTGACAATCGCTGATGGAGACGTACCGGCAGGAGTCGATCGTGAAGCCGTCGCCGTTCAGAATGTGCGGCGCTCGCGGCGTCAGGACACGCACTCCGCGCACGAAGACGTTTTCGCACCCTTGAACGAAGCAGTTCCAATAGCTCGAGTTTACGAGTTCTACGTCAGATATCCTCAGGTTGTCGCACTCGACGAGATGCAGCATCGCGCCTGGCCGCCACTCGTAGTCGCGCTGGTGGAAACGCTCCCTGCCGTCCGGGTAGGCACAGAACGCAAGTCCGTTGCCGTCGATCCTGCCGGGGCCGCGAATTGTCACGTGGCTCTGCTCCACGGCAACGACCAGGTGCCCGCCGGAGGCGTTCTCGCCGCATTCCTTGCTGGTTTCCGAATTCTGGACATAGTCCCCGACGGTGCAGTAGTCCGCCTTGTCGGGGCTGCCCTTAAGCGTCGCGCCCGCCCCGAGGTGGAAATCAACATTGGACTTGAGCCAGATCGTTCCTGAATTGTAGGTGCCGGCACGGAGTTCAACCGTCCCGCCGCCAGCCGCCGTAGCTGCATCTATCGCCCTTTGGATCGCCGCAGTGTCTTTCGTCACGCCGTCGCCCTTCGCTCCGAAGTCGGCGACGTCGTAGGTCTTCGCCTCAAGCGCAATCTGGGCAAATGCGGCAAAGCCCGCGATAAACACCTTGTAAAATCCGCTCATTTCGACGAACTCCCTTTTTCGCGAATCACGACGCGGAACCCTGCGAGATCGCTCTTGTACTCCGTGGTCGCGCCGACATACCGCGCCATGCCGCGATCCGAGGCCGTACAGGAAAGCGCCGTGGAAGTCTCCATGCACGGATACCAGTTCCCGCCCCTGAGGGACTTGTAGCGATTCCCGGGGAACCTGTCGGACTGCCAGTCTTCCGGGAACTTGTCCGACGCCCAGTCCTTCGTCCATTCGGAAACATTCCCAAGCATGTCGTATAGCCCCCATGGATTCGGCTCGTACGACCCGACATGGACGTGCTCGGCATATCCGCCGCCCTTGCCGTCATGACGGTTGTTGCCATAGCGCGCAATCGGGTTCAGCTCAGGGGAAAGATGCGAGCTGGGGCTTTTCCCGTTGTAGTACGGCGTCTTCGTTCCTGCGCGGCATGCGAACTCCCATTCCGCATCGGTCGGCAAATCGACGACAAGCCCCGTCTGGCGCGACAGCGTCGCCGCAAACGACACCGCGTCGTTCCACGACACGTTCTCGACCGGACGCAATTCTCCTGGATGTCGGGACGGATTGCCGCCCGTAACCGCCTCGTATTGGGCTTGTGTGATTTCAAAGACGGAGACCGCCAGTCCATCGAATCCGGGCAAGCGCCTGAACCACAGTTCGCCCGTACGGCACACATCTCCCGAAATGTCGGGCGGCGTCTCGCTCGCGCGAACCATTCGCGCCGAGACCTGTGGCCCGCCGGAAACATCCACGACAACGTATTTCGCCGTGTCTTTGGACAAGGCGGATTTCGCCACCGCCGGGAAGGCGACTGCGTACAACACGCACAGAATGCATATTTTACGGTTATGTGCCCTTAGCTCCATGTGTACTTGCCTATGTCTTCAGTGGATACGCCCTTGCCAATCGTTCGTTGCGTATTCTATCACACACGTTGACCAAACCGCAAGGATAATGATACTAATTAAAACAAAAGAAACGTCAGATTTCAGACAAGAGATTATTTCGCCGTATGTCGTTCACTCTCTAAAGAGGTCGTCGAGCGTCACTTCGGACTGGACAATGCCGATATAGGCGTTCCTACGTAGCCCGTATGTTGTCACAAACGTGAGATGGCAGTTGCCGCGCACGCCAGTCTCACGCCTGAATGCACCGACCTTCTCGCGCAATCGCGATGCATATTCTGCATCTATCCCAAACTTCTCCGACGCAAACTTCATTTCGCAAAGGTTCACGACCCTATCGCCGCGCTTGATCACAAGGTCGATTTGCGCCCCCCTAACGTCTGGATCACGCGACGCGCACCGCCACGCCGACTCACTCGTCTCGACCCCGGATATTCCAAGTGCAGCCTTGATTTGCCGCGAATGCTGAAGGCAGACTCGCTCGAACGCAAGACCCTCCCATGTCCGCCGCCGCTGGTCGTTCGACATGTTGGACCAACGATGCTCGTCATGCCCGGCGTATCCCTGCACAAACTGGAAGAAGAAGAGCGTGTAGTTGTCTATCAGCTGGAATACGCTCCCCTTCTTCACGTTGCCCGTCTCGACATACCTGCGGACAAATCCGCTTGTCTCCAAATTCCGCAGCACTGTAGTAAGCGACCCATCGTTGCCGACGTCAGGAATCGCCGCGACAATCTCCTCCCTCGTCATGCCGCACTTCTTCCTTCCAAGCGCGGTCACCACCGCAATGTATGGTTCTGGGTTCGAGAACACCGACCTGTACAATCGACCAAACTCCTCCGCCAGTTCCGGGCGCACCCCAAAAAAGAGTCGGTCGATGTTCTGCGAAAGGCTCTCACCCTTGTCCAGAAGGCTCCAGTAATACGGTGCACCGCCGAATACCATGTAGGCGGAAGTGATGTCCTTGCGATCCATGACAAGACCCTCCGCATTGACGTACGCCTCGCACTCCGCCAACGTGAACGGTTCAAGGTATATCGTCCTGTTAGCCCGATTGAAGAGTCCTCCCTTGTTTTGGAGAACCTTTTTCGACATCCATGCCGCTGCACTGCCGCAAACGACCATCACCACGTCCTTCCTGGCGCTCGCCCACCCGTTCCAGAACCCCTCCACCGCATTGATGAAGCCCGAGTTACGCGTATCCATCCACGGAAGCTCGTCAATGAACACTGTCTTTCGCTCATCCTTGCTTTCTGTGATGGCGTCTTTAAGCAGTTCAAATGCCTCAGACCAGTTCGACGGCATCCTGCAATCGGCGTTCCATTGACGCTTAAGGGAGTTCCAGAATTCTGACAACTGCTCACGATAGCCGCCCCTTTCAAGCCCCGTATGCGTGAAAGTGAACCGATAGTCGAACGCCTCACGAACAAGAAAGGTCTTACCAACGCGCCTGCGCCCATAGACGACAATCAGCCGAGACCTGTCCGCCTCAACGCAGTCGCGTATCACGCCGAGTTCTTTCGCTCTGCCTATCATCATTGCCCTCCCATCTTTCAATCGCTCTAAATGATACCACACTTCGGCGATTTAGTCAATACGACCGCTTCAATGTCTCTAAATCTATATTTGCGCACCCGATTTAGAGAAGTTGAGCCTGTCAGATTTCAGGCAAGCGAAAACTACAGCGTTATGGTATAATTCACACATGCAAAGGAACATGGTGATACTGCTACGCACGAGCAACGCGACGGGACGCAACATCCTGGCCGGGATATTGAAGCGCATAAAGGACCGCGACAAGTGCACTATCCGCATCGCCAGCGACGCAGAAGACTTCCGAAGGCTCGCCACGTCCGCAACGATGCTGATCGCCGACGCTTCTGCGCCCGCAGACACGATTCTCAAGGCTGTGGCCGACGGCATGCCGGTCGTCATGCTCAACGACTGGCGATTCAAGGAGCAGCCCGCCAACTTAGGGCACATTCGCACAGACGACGGCGACATAGGATTCAAGGCAGCCGACTACCTAATGACTATAGGCAGGTTCAGGTCATTCGGGTACGTGCCGACCTACACCGACAAGGAGTGGTCGGTGAAGCGGGGACGCGCCTTTGCCCACCGCCTTGGCCGCAGAGGGCAGACTTGCGTCGCCTTCGAACCCGAAAAGGGCGGGGCGGATGTCGGCGCATGGCTTGCCGCCCTTCCGAAGCCCGCCGCAGTCTTCTGCGCATGGGACAACGTCGCCGCCGACGTGGCCTACGCGGCGAAGAAGGCTAAGGTGCGCATCCCATCGCAAGTCCTCCTTCTCGGCGTCGACAACGACGAGACATACTGCACGACATCTTCGCCGCAGATATCCAGCATTGAATTCGATTCCGAGGGCGAAGGCTACAAGGCGGCCGACCTGGCGCTGAAGATGGTCTCGTCTCGCAAGGGTGCGGCGGCGCGGACAATCTGCTGCGGAGCGGTCAAGCGCATCGTCGAGCGAGAGTCGACGCGTCCGCCAACTCCAGCCGCCGTCCTCATCGAACGGGCGATGAAGTTCATCGCAGAGAACGCGACGAAGGGAATCGGCCCTCAGGACGTGGCCGACAACCTCGGGGTTTCGCGCACACTTCTGGACCTGCGCTTCCGAGAAACCGGGAACGCGACAGTCGGAAGGCAGATACTGGAGAAACGACTCGTCGCACTTTCATCCATGTTGCGCAAGTCGAAAGTGCCGATATCGCGCATGATAAGGGAATGCGGCTTCGGCAGCGTAAACCACGCAAAGGCCGTATTCAAGAAGCGCTTCGGCGTTCCCATGCGAGACTACCGCACCAAAAATCACGCCAAATAGCCAACCCTTTCCTGCTGCCGCTCGACGCGCGGATGGAGGCTCTTCAGATAAGTCTCGACATTTCGATAGGATACGCCATCTGGATGGTCGAAGTCCTCGCCTCGGTAGAGGACGATTCGGGACGAGACCTTTCCAAAGGCCTTTTCAGTGCGCGAGACAAGATTGGCGTCAACTAAATGGCGAAATTGATCGTCCACACGCTCCTTCGAATGCTTGACTTCGAATAGCTCGCACGTCCGAGTGTCAAGGTCGCGCACCACCATGTCAAACTCGCCGCTTTCAAACTGCAGCTTGAACACTTCCCTGCCAGAGAATATCTCGCGCGGACGCGGCGTAACGGCAAGAGTCTCCATGAGGACAATATCCTCCAGCATGCGCCCGCGAACATCGTCAAGAACACGGCCAGTCACGTACTCTTGCTCTTCAGGCGGCTCTGCCGCGAAAGACGAGTCCTTCATCATCGCGCGAACCAGTGCCTCCGCCTGGCAGAAACGCATGCCCGGCTGCGAGAACAGGACGCGAAATCCTTCTTCCACGGAATCGCCGCGAAGTCTGCGCACCGGGCAGTCCCTTATCAAGTCGAGTTTCCCGAGATACGCCTTTATGGCCGCCGCATGTTCGTCCGATACGCGGACGCTGAGCGACGCCGAATTGCGGATGTCGAGATAGCGCATCAGTTCCTTCGTCACTGCGCCCCTGTCCAACATGCGGTCAAGTCGGCGGCGGCGTTCAGCCACACGGTCCGTCATCAACTGGCGAGAAGCGATGCCGAGGTCTGACGACTTGAACGACCGCGACAGAACGCTCGCAAGAAATTCGTGGTTCATGTCCTCTATGACGCGGTTGATGGCGTTGGTCAGTTCGTCTTTCTCGTATAGCTCCCGAAGCGCTCCAAAGTACCGTCCGTCGCGGCAGCATGCCAGCGAATGCTGGATGTTGCGGGCGATTGCCGTGTCGATATAGCGCCGAGTGGATTCCTCGTCGCGGAACGACGCGTCGGGTTCGCTGGCAAGCGGATCGTCAAGATTCTTCTCGCCACGCTTGAGAAGTCCGCCATAGCTGATGTATTCGTCGATGTCGTCTATCTTGAGAAGGCGGGAATATTCCCGGAACGGCACAAACGAAGTGTGAAGCATGTAGGCGCGGTCAAACAGCTCCTGGTCAATCGACATCCTAAAGCCAAGCGAATCGGTGCCGGAAAGGACTATCTTCATCCCCATGGGCGCGTAGACATCTGAAAAAAGCGAGGCACCGTCAATGAAGTCGTCCATCAACGTGACTTCATCAATGAACACGTAGCGAACTCCCCTGCCATGAAGACGCGAAAGCCTGTCATCCATCGACTCAAGCGTATCGCCAGTCTTGACCTTTATGTACGCGGCCTTCGCAAACTCTTCGCGGGTTAGGGCTCGAACCGCCTGCTGAAGCATTGTCGTCTTCCCAGTGCGCCGAATTCCGAAAACTATCAACACCTTGCTCTCGGTCGGCCAGCGCAGGAACTTGACAATGTCAGAAAACACATCACGAAAATCCCATCCTGAGACGAAGTCCGCCCAATCGCTCAATTCGCGCCCAGTCTTTATGGCCGAATCTCGAATGGCGAGCCGTTTCTTGATCGCACCATACGGACGAAGCAACTTGACAAGTTCACGCCGTCTCTCTATCTGCCGTCGGACAGCTTCTACTTCCGACTCCTTCAAGTAAACGCTCTTAGTCCGCCCATCCTCAACCCACTGGCGATAATACCTCGTCTTGCCGGCGATTTTCTTGCGCGAAACACTACCAATCGGCAGCTTCTCGAGTTCTGCCTTGTAGCGGGACAGTTCTTCTATGGAAAACTTCGTCATACCCTTGATGCCCTCTGCCACGTAGTATAAACCATAAACCCACTTTATGTCAAGTGGGTTTATGGTTTATGGCGTGACAGACAGACGTGCAAGATTGAAGGCTTATAACCTCGTCGCCATCAGCTCTCCACTATGCGGTCGCGGCGGAAGGAGCGGAAGAAGCTGTACATCATCGAAACCGCGCCTGCGAGATAAGAGAGACCCATGATCACGAAGCCAAGCTCGAAGCCTCGCACGCCGTAGCGCTGCGATAGCGCCCCCATCACGACGCCGGAAAGGCCGCCAAAGAGAAACGCGACGAGCGTGAATATCCCGACGGACGTCGAGCGGTACTCGGGCGGGACCACGTCGAAAAGCGAAGCGTGGGTGTTGACCTCGAAGAAACCGCGGAAGACGCCGTAGGCCGCCGTCATCGCAACCATGAACGAAGCCGTCGAGCCGAGGCCTATCATAGCAAGGCACGGGGCCCCGCAGAGCATGGCGCATATCTGGAAGCCGAGGCGGAAGCGTGGAAAACGCTTCACGAAATGGTCAGTCACGACGCCACCCAATAGGATCGCAAGAAAAGCGCAGAGGTGGTGCCAGAACATCGTGGCCGTCCCTGCCTCGCCAACGGAAGTCCCGAACTTGACGGACATGAACTTCGGCGCCCAGAACAGATACGCGTTGTTCGCAAACACTATCGCCACAAACCCCGCCATCGCGCATATCGCGGAAGGCTTCCTGAAGAAATACGCGACGCCGGCCAGAGGCGATTCGCGCTTCCCCTTGGGCTCGCCCGCCGCAGAAACGTCCTTAAGCCCCCATATGAAGAACACTCCGAGCGCGAAGCCAGCCGCGCCAAAGGCCATGAACACGTGGCGCCACGTGCCGAGAACGCCAAGCACCCATGCCGTCAGCACGCCTGACGTCATCAGCCCGAAGTAGAGCGCCCCCTGGTGGATGGAAAGCGCGATTGAGCGCGTCTCCCTGTGGAAGTGCGCGAGCAGCGGCGGATAGCACGGCCCGTAGAAGCTCTCGCCTACGCCCGTGGCTATCGACCTAAAGAACATGACCACGAAATACGCAGGGATGAAAACGCCCATTATCCTCCAGTCGCCCACGAAGCCCATCATGAACGTCATCAGCGACCACGAAATTAGCGAGATGGTTATGATCCACTTGCGCGAAAAGCGGTCGCCTACAGGCCCTGCGATAAACGCCATTCCCGCGAGAGTCCACGAAAGGACCGTGTTGATCCAGCCGATCTGCACGTCGGAGAGGTGCAGGTCGTTCTGTATCGGAATCGTGAGAAGGCCGAAAAGCGCGCGATCCGCCTGGTGGAAGAAGAACGCGCAGCTGAGCATTGCGAGGACGGCCCACTTGTAGCCTTTTTTCATACCGCTCCGAATTTCAGTTCGAGGCAAGGGCCCCGAGTATCATCTCGGCCCACTTTCCCGAAAGAGTGAACTGCGAAAGCGAGTAGGACTCGTCAGGAGCGTGGATGCGGTCCTCCGCCTGGCCCCACCCGACGAGAAGCGGCGCGGCGCCTGATGCGTCCTTCAGCGCCGATATGACGGGGATCGAGGCGCCGTCCCACTGGAAGACTGGCCCGCGCGGGTCGAGCTCGGCGAGGAGATCCGCGGCAAGCCTGAATACAGGAGATGCAAGCGGCAGCCTCATCGCCGCGGAAAGCCCGCTGTCCTCGGGGAACGAGACGGTCATCCCTTTGGGGCAACGGTCCTTGAGATGCTTCTTGATCGCGTCAAACGTGCGCTGTGGGTTCTGGCCCGGCACAAGGCGGGTGGAAAGCTTGGCGATGGCCTCGCAAGGTATGACCGTCTTCGAGCCAGGGCCGCCGTAGCCCGAGTGGATTCCGTTGATTTCGATAGTTGGCTCGAAGGAGTTGCGCTGGACTATCGTCTTGCCCATCTGCCCGCCGCAGGGGTCTGTCCCTATGTCAGCCCTGTAGGTCTCCTCGCAGCCAAGCGCGCCCTGAGCGCCCTCCTCCGCCTTAGAAAGCTCTTCGTGGGTCGGCGGGATTATTCCGTCGCGGAAGCCCGCTACGGCAATGGAGCCGTCGAGGTTGTGGAGGGAGGCGAGAAGCTCCGCCATGCCCTGCGCTGCGTTCGGCGCGATGCCGCCGTATTCGCCGGAATGGAGATCCCTGTTCGCGGCGGTCAGGCGCACAGTGAAGTGGTTGACGCCACGGAGCCCCGCCACTATCGCAGGCCTGAGCCCCGCCGCCGCACTCGTGTCGGAGACGAGCATGACGTCCGCCGCGACCTTGCGCCTGAAGCCGACGTCGTCCATGAGGCCGAAAAGCGCGCCCGAGCCGGACTCCTCCTGGCCCTCGAAGACGAACTTCAAGTTGATCCGCCCGGCCCCGCCAGACTCAAGCCACCTCCTCGCACCGCAGAGGAACGAGAAGAACTGCCCCTTGTCGTCGTTTGCGCCGCGGCAGTATATGCGCTCGCCGCGCACAGTCGGCTCGAACGGAGGCGAAGTCCAGAGGGAATCGGAATCCGGCGGCTGCACGTCGTAGTGGCCGTAGATGAGCACGGTATGCGCGTCCTCGCGGCCCTTGATCTCGCCGAAGACGACGGGAACGGGCGACGTGGGCGAGAGGATGAGCTCCGCCTCAGCCCCTATCGACTTCAGCCACTTCTTCAGCCATGTCGCCGCGCGCACGCAGTCCGGCAGGTGCATGGGCTCCGTCGCCACGGTCGGGAACCTGAGAAGTTCGAAGTATTCGCTGCAATCGCGCGATTTCAGCCAGCCGTTGATTTCTCCGTTCATAGTCGCCGTCTGCCATTTACGCCTTTTTCAGTTGCGGGAAGAGAACGACATCGCGTATCGAGTCGCACCCCGTGAGGAACATGACGAGCCTGTCGACGCCAAAGCCGAGACCGCCCGTCGGCGGCATCCCGCACTCCAGCGCGGAGATGAAGTCCTCGTCGATTTTCTCGACGTCCTCCCCCGCCTGGTTCTCAAGGGCCTTGCGCTGCTCAATCGGGTCGTTCTGCTCGGTGTAGCCAGGGCAAAGCTCCCGCCCTGCGACGACAAACTCGAAGACGTCCACAAGCGAGGGATCGTCGGGGCAGGCCTTTGCCAGCGGGACGAACTCGCGGGGAAGGCGCGTCACGAACGTGGGCTGCATGAGAGTTCGCTCTATGATTTTGTCATAGACTTCGTGCGTGAGCATGAGCTCCGTCGTGACGCCGTCGAGCTCGAGGTTAGCCCCCGTCTCGGCGGCCTTCGCCTTCGCGCGACGCATCTGCTCGTCGAACGCCACGTCGAACCAGTCGTCGCCCATGAACTCCTTTACGATGTCGCGGTAGGCGACGCGGCGGTATGGCGGGTTGAAGTCGATGGCAATCCCGTTCCCCGTTCCCTGTTCCCCGTTCCCCGTTCTACCGTATTCTACGACCCTGCTCCCAATGACCGTGTCGCAGAGATGCGGGAGAAGCCCCTCCATTATCGCCTCCATCGAGGTCCTGTCGCCATACGCCTCGTAAACCTCGCAGACGGTGAACTCAGGGTTGTGGGTCCTGTCAATGCCCTCGTTGCGGAAGTCCTTGCCTAGCTCGAATACCTTGTTCATGCCGCCGACGAGGAGCCTCTTGAGGTAGAGCTCAGGCGCGATGCGCATGACGCAGTCCTTGTCAAGCGCGTTGAAATGCGAGACAAACGGCTTCGCGGCGGCTCCACCGGCCTGATCCTGCAGGATCGGCGTCTCGACCTCGACAAACCCCCTGTTCCAGAGATACTTCCTTATCTCCATTATGATACGCGAACGGGTGAAGAACCTCTCGCGGCTCTCGTCGTTGGTCATCAAATCGACATAGCGGCGGCGGTAGCACTCCTCCTGGTCGGCAAGGCCGTGGAACTTCTCCGGCGGCTGCTCAAGGGCCTTGGCGAGCATCGTCCATTCCTTCACGACAAGCGACTTCTCGCCCTTCTGGGTCGTGAAAAGAGTCCCCTCCGCGCCGATTATGTCGCCGAGGTTGAGCTGCTTGAACGCCGCGAACGCCGTCTCCGAAAGCTCGTCGCGCTTGAAGATAAGCTGGAAGCGGTCCGTGCCGTCGTTGACGGTGCAGAAGTTCATCTTCCCCATCCGGCGGATCGTCATGAGCCTGCCTGCGATCTTCGCGGCAGCGCCCTCGGCGAAGCCCTTGCGCACCTCCGCGAGGTCTTCGCGGCCGTATTTGCGCCCGTAAGGCTCATATCCCATTTCTCGCAGCGTCTTCATCGACTGAAGGCGCTGCTCGCGGTATTCGTTGGTCTCTTGCGTCATTGATTGCTGTCTTTCTGATGTCGGGGGGAAATTATCATCCGTGGCGGCGCATCTGGCGCGTAGGCGGAGGGTCGATGACCTCGGGGACAAGCACTCCGGCCTTGCCCTCCTTCGCGGCAGACCGGCGGATGAACCACATCTGCACGATCGACACGAGGTTGGAGAGGAACCAGTAGAGCGACAGCGCCGACGGGAACGAATAGAACATGACAAGCATCATGATCGGCATGAAGACCATCATCATCCTCTGCTGCGACTTGTCGCCCGTCGATGGCGTGAACGCGCTCTGGAGACCGGTCGAAAGCGCCATCAGGATAGGCAGTATGTTAAGTCCGCCGAACGGCAGGTACGCCGAGAAAAGCCCCTCTGGCTCGGAGAGGTCGGCTATCCAGAGGAACGGCGCATACCTGAGCTCGACCGCCGACCTCAAGACGTTAAAGAGCGCGATGAAGACAGGTATCTGAATGAGCATCGGCAGGCACGAGCTCATGGGGTTTACCTTCTCCGCGCGGTATAGCGCCCAAGTCTCCTGCTGGAGCCGCTGCGGGTTGTCCTTGAACTTCGCCTGTATCTCCTTCATCTTCGGCTGGAGCTCCTGCATCTTCTTCATGCCGACAGTTGACTTGCGGGTGAGCGGCCAGAAGAGCAGGCGGACGAGGATCGTAAGGAGGATTATCGCAACGCCGTAGTTCGGAATCAGGCTGTTGAAGAAGTTAAGCACCCAGACGAGAGGATAGCAGAGCCACCGCCACATGCCGAACTCCATCACGTCCTTCATCCCGAGATCCCAGAGAAGCGACTGCTTCTTGGGGCCGACATAGAAAGTCGTCGTGCGGGCGCCGCCTTCAACCGGCGCAAAGACAACCGACGCAGAAACGCTTTCCGGCCTGTATGAAGACGTCTTCGTATCGCGGTTCACAATCGCCTTGAAACCCGCGTTCCTTGCCGTCGAAGAAACAAACGCCGTCACAAAGAACCTGTTCTTGAGCGCGACCCACTTCTGCTCGCGGAGGAATTCCGCCGGCGCGCTCTTCTCCATGCCTGCTGCGCTCTGCGTTCCGCTGCAGCCGCTGCACCCGCCCGAAAGCCCGCCTACGAGATACGGCTTCAAGGGCGAATCTCCCTCGCAATGATGGACGACTCCCGGCTTGTCGCGGGCGAGATCCCACGAATCGACGGACAGAAGATCGTTCTTGGAATCCCCCATCCGCATCTCGCCAATGGAGACTTCCCCGCCGCCGAATCCAGATTCCTCAAAGACGATGCGATAGCCGTCCTCAAGCCGAATCGTGCGCTTCTTGTCTCCGCAGACGAACACTGCGCTGTCGGAAGAAGCGGATTCCACGACGAACGCATCGACATCTGCACCCATCTGCACGCCGATCGGGCTCGCGGAGAAGTCGAGGGCAACTGCCGGGTTGGACTCGGAAACCTCTCCGCAATCCATCGCATATTTCTTGAGCGTGGCCTTTTTGACGGCAGCGCCCCACGTGGTAAGCTCGACTTTGGCGTCGTCGTTCTCAAGGACGACAATCCTCTCAGGAGTCGATGGAAGCACCGGGGCTTTAGGGGCGACGTCAAGCGGCGGCACGCTGCCTTTGGCCTCCGAAGCCGAAGGTTGCACGGCGACAGTCTTCGCCTCTGCCGTCTCGTTAGTCGCGGCAATCACCGCCTGTTCCGCGGCGGCCTTCGCCCGCTCCTTCGCCTTCCCGCTTTCCGAGAAAATGTACCAGGCGAGAACCGCGCCCAGCAACAGGCAAATAATCTTCTCTGTCTTGTTCATTGCTTACGCACCTCTAAATTAGACCTTCCATCTCCCGACCGGCGGCACGGGATCGAATCCCTTTGCCCCGAACGGATGGCAACGCAATATTCTCCACAGCCCGAGCAAAGTCCCCTTCATCGCCCCGTGGACCCCAAGAGCCTCGATCATGTAGTGCGAACAACTCGGGGTGAACCTGCAGCAGTCGCCGAAAAGCGGGCTCAGGACGACTTGATACGCCCGCACCGCAAGTATGAGAAGGCCCTTCACTTCTCACGACCGCCCGCCGCCGAGCCCGGTGCGGCGCAGGACAAGGCGCATGTCTTCCATTACGTCCGCGCACCGGGCGCCCTTCATCGCCGCGCGGCCCGAGAAGATCCACTCCGTCGCCTCCGGCATTTCCCCGCCTTTCGCAAGGAGCCGGTAGGCTTCGCGCAGAAGGCGCTTCGCCCTGTTGCGGTCGACGGCATCGTGGAAGCTCTTCTTGGAAACGACGACGCCGGCCTTTCGGTCGGCGTCTTCCGCCGAGAGATACCACGCGGCGAGGAGACGCCCCTTTACGGAACGCCCCCGGTCGAAGACACGAGCGTACTTCGCGCCGGGGAGCCGCGTGGACATCCTCAAGCCCCTGTCACACCTGCGTAAGGCGCTTGCGGCCCTTCGCGCGGCGGGAGGCCAGAACCTTTCTGCCGCCCTTTGTCGCCTTGCGCGCACGAAACCCGATTTTCCTCTTCCGCTTGATCTTGGAAGGCTGCCATGTCATCTTCATGATTATTCTTCTCCTTTAGACTTGAAAAGTAGCGAATATTATATCAAAAACGCCACTATCCTTTCAAGCCTCCCCGCAGGCCACCCTTACTCCGGATTTTCCGGGAGTAAGGGAACCGCGCGCATGCAAGTTGATTTTCACGCGCTTTTTTGAGATAATCAGAATCAGAAACAAAACGGCAATGGATTTGCACGACTAAAAAAGGATCATTTCCGTGGAAAAGAAAATACTCGATGCAATAAGCGACGCAAAATGCGTAGTCGCCATGACCGGCGCAGGAGTAAGCACTCTCTGCGGCATTCCAGACTTCAGGGGACCAAAGGGCCTATACAAAAACCCTGACGCCGAACGCATCTTCGACATCGACTGGTTCGACCGCGACCCATCAATATACTACCGCGGCTGCAGCGAGCTCGTGTATGGCCTTGGCGCATTTGAGCCAGGGCCGGTCCACAAGGCGCTTAAAAGGCTTGAAGATACGGGGCACCTCGACGGAATCGCAACGCAGAACATCGACATGCTGCACCAAAAGGCCGGATCAACAAAAGTCTATGAAGTGCACGGCTCGCCAATCCGTCACCATTGCCGCCATTGCGGCGACGCGAAGACCTTCGCCGAAATCATGGCGATGATCGATGCCAACGGTGGAGCGGAAAAACTTGGGAGCCCCTACGTCCCTCGCTGCGCGTGCGGCGGCGTTTACAAGCCTGACATCACGTTTTTCGGCGAGTCGCTTCCCGAGGAGGCGTTCATGCGCTCGCAGGAGCTTGCCATGCGCGCCGACGTCATGCTCGTCCTAGGGACCTCGCTCACGGTCTTCCCCGCCGCAGGCCTACCGCGCCTAACGCTGCAGAAAGGCGGCAAGGTCATCATCGTGAACGCCCAGCCAACTTCGCTGGACGACTACGCCTTCGCGTGCTCGGGCGACCTCGCCGAATTCGCCTCCGCCGTCCTTGAGAGATTCAATCCGTAGTTCCCGGCAGCGGGACAAGGCGGATCCCCATATTGCGAAGCTCGGCGTTTCCGGCCTTCCACTTGGCCTCAAGCGCGTCCTCGGGAATGCCCGACTTCGCCGCGCTCTCGATTTCTTCCTTGATTCGCCTGTAGTATGAAAGCTCTTGTTCCTGACGCTCGACGAGCCTTTCGCCGTATTGGGCTATCGTCCCGCCCTCCGCAAGATAGCCGCGAAGCTCTTCCTTCATGCCCTCGACCATGGACTTTATCTGCTTCGCCTCCATCGAGTCGTCGGGCGAGATCGAAACGACGCGCGAGAGCGACTTCTCCAATTCGGCGACGTTGGTAGCCCTGACGCCCGCCGGAACTCCGGGAACGGCGAAAGAGGCGAGGAATCTCTCGCCCTCCTCTGCGAAAACATCGCGCCAGCCATTCTTTATGCCTGCCTCGATTACGGCTGCGTCGCCGATGATCTGGCGGCGCGTTTTCGAAAGGAAGACGGAATCCTCGACAGCTGGCGTTTCGGCTTTTTCACGGAAGTAGGCGAGCGAGGCGACGACAAAACCGAGCCCAAGCAAGGCGATTATGGCAATTCGCCAGCCAATGACGCCGTCGATTCTGTTTAGGAGCCCCGGCGCCATCTCCACGCCAAACGCCTTTATGCCCTTGGCGCGGAGTTCGTCATATACGGCCGCCTTCGATCGTGCGGCATACTGCCCCGTATGCCGCACCCCGTCACTCGTCTTGTATTGGTAGGTGAACTTCAATCGTTAGCGACCCCTGTCCTCTGTATTCTACAAGTGCATATTTTACCATTTTTTCAGACCGAGGTGAAGTAGTGCGTGCGAGTGACCGAGAGCGTCAATCCTCCACTCTGCGCACCGTCAGCGGCTTTGGCGCGCAATATCCGTCACGGCTTCAGGCATCCGATTGGCACGACATGAACTCCGTCCTTGCGCGTATAGGCAAGTTCGCCGCCAGTCACGACCATCATCACGGTTGGCTCGTCTATGTGAACGCCGTCGTTTCTCGCGTTCGCCTCGCGCACGAGGTCACGTACCTGAACGAGATGGCCCGCTCCTTCTTCGATCTGACTGTTCCCCAACTTGAATTCAATCAAGGCGAAGCGTCCATCCGGGAGATGCAAGACGCAGTCGGACTCAAGGCCATATCTGTCTCGATAATACGAAAGATTCCCGCCAATCGCCGATGTATAAGCCCGCAAGTCCCGTATGCATATAGTCTCGAAAATAAACCCAAACGTCTTAAGGTCTGAAATCAATTTCTGAGGCGATACGCCAAGAGCGGCAGCCGCCATCGACGGATCAGTAAACTCCTTCTTGTGCGAGGCTCGCATTGCAGTTTTGGAACGTATTGCCGGACACCACGCTGGAACATCTTCGATGACAAACAGCCTCTCCAACGCGGACTTGTACGATGCAAGCGTCTTGTCGCTGAAATCGCCGAAGTTGGCGCGGACATCCTCAAGGACGGTCGAATCGGAGGCAAGGGTTGAAATGTTGCGGGCGTAGGCAAGCATGACGGCGCGAACGCGCGACGGATCGCGTTCAACTCCATCCACCCGCGACGCATCGGCGTTGCATATCGCGTCAATGTAGTTCCTCGCCACGCGAAGTTTCGCCCCATCGCTCTTCTTCGCAAGCGATGACGGCCAGCCTCCGCGACAAGCGGCAAATACCAGCTCGTCCAGCCCAAGGTCGCTTCTCGCCCCTGCCAAGTCCAAGGTCGGCTCATCGAAAAGCCTAGAGATTGACACGGAGCCATTCGACTCCCCGCTTTCGTAGAGACTCATCGGGTACATTACGACGCGGGCAATCCGTCCTGTTCCCGTGTGGCGAATATCCTTGTTCTTATCTTCCACAACCGTAGAGCCCGTCAAGATGAACTGCCCGTCCTTCCCGCGTTCGTCAACCGCATTGCGGACGGCATCCCACAAAATGGGGGCTTCTTGCCATTCGTCTATAAGACGCGGCGTATGGCCTTCTAGCAGTTTCATTGGGTCGGTGTCGGCCATTTGAAGGTATGCCGAGCGGAGCTTGACATCTTGCAACTTGATGACGCTGCGGGACTGGCGGGATGCCGTCGTTGTCTTGCCGCACCACTTTGGACCAACAATCAGCACCGCACCGCTTGCTTCAAGTTGCTCGGTAAGTTCATTGTCCACAACTCTATTTATGTACTCGGCCATTGTTGCAGTTTTCCTCCCAGATGACGTATATTTTACTATTTTAAGCCAAAGAAAGTCAAGAGTCCGTTTCCGAAATTTGTGGCATTACGATTCCGAAATTTGTGGTATTTCGATTCCGACATTTGCGGTCTTTAACTTCAATCTCTTGCCTATGTAAACTCTAATCCTGTTAATTATGTAAATCCTGTCTAAAACAAAACAAGCCGCCACCTGCGGAGGTGACGGCTTGGTTTTGCGTAGCGGCACCTCGCCTACCGGCCTTTCTTGGGGTCGAACTTGATCTGGAGGGGCTTCTCGGGCAGCTTGCGGGACTCCTCCCAGATCGCCTTCTGGTATTCGTTCGTCGGCGCCGGCGCCCAGCCCTCCTGGCAGGCCTTGAGGTAGGTCGTCATCTTTGACTTGGTGACGCCCGCCTTCTCAAGGTTGCGGTTCATCGCCATTCCGGCGTCCATTGTTATCGCTGGCTTCACAATCCCGTCGAGGTCGGAGGGCCGGAAGACGGGCTGCATTGGCGAGACCTTGTACTGGCTCACCCCCGCGCCGAACGTCGCTATGCCCACCCTTGCGAACTCGCAGTCGAACTGCTTGCCGCCGCCAAGCGCGGCGACGTTCACGACTCCCCAGCGCCCCTCCATCGCGACGAGCGACATCGGAAGCGACGCGTCCTCGACGACGAACAGCGCGACGTCCGCGTCATTTGGCCTCCCGTCGCCGAACGACCACTTGCCGTCCCGGACGTCGATCCTGACCTTCAGAAAGTCGCGGAACGGCGCGAGCGCCCGCTCGATGTCCTCGGCGGAGAACTTCCCCTGCGCGTTGACGACGACTATCCTGCCCTCGCCCTCCTTGAGGACGATGCCGCCCGTCTTCTGCAGGCGCTTCTCCTTCAGCGCGGCCTTCTCCTCCTCGGTGTAGACCTTCTTGCCGCCCTGGGCGGACCCTGCGGCGAGCGCGAGAAGCGCGGCCGCGACAATTAGTTTCTTCATTTGGTTTTCTCCTTTCTTCAGTCTGTAAGCTCTATCCCGTAGTGTTCGAGCATCTTCGGGGGGAGGGTGACCTTCTTTATTCCCTTCTTCTCGAGGCCCTCGTTCACCTTCGAGATGAACTCGGCCGCGATGTCGGGGTTTTCCTTCACCGCCTCCATCACCATCTTGCGCGACATCTTCCACTCCTCGTGCGCCTGGACGAGCTGCCCGTGGTAGTAAGGCAGGAACTCCTCCGGCTCGCCGCCCTCCATTATGAAGTCCCGGAACTCCTTCTTTACGAGCCTCACGGTCTCCTTCGCCTCCTTCGCGCGCTCGGAGTCGTTCTCGCCCACCGGGTTGTCGGAAATGAGTATGTCCGCGAGGTGCAGCCTCTCCTTCAGCGGCAGGTTCGGCAGAAGCGGCGGCGGGTCGCCTACCTGGCAGCTGAATATCCAGTCCATTACCTGCTCGGTGCTTGTGCGGAAGATGCGGTTCGTGCCGGGCGTCTCCCTGAGCGGCGTCCTCTTGGCCCTCTCAACGATGAAAGCCCACCTCTCGTCGGGAGTCATCGCCATGTAGGCCGCCCTGCGGCGCTCGCGCTCCTTTACCTCGTCGTCCACCGGCGGCTCCTCGGCCTTCGGAGGCGGCGCACTCGGCGCGGGCTTCGCCACGGCGGCGGGCTTCCTCGCAGGCTCGGGGGCCTCGCGCCCTTCGCCCCGCGGGAAGAGCAGCCATGCGGCGACCGCCAGCGCGGCGACCGCCACGATTGCGATCCAAGCCACGACTCCGCCGGAAACGGGCCGCCTCGCGGCCTTCACCCCCGCCGCGACCTCCTCGACCTTGATCGCCGATATCCCCCGGCGGGTCAGCTCCGCGAACAGCGCTTCGCGGTCCCCTGCCTCCATGATAGCCTCCTCGGACTTTCCCGACGGGCCTCTCTTAGTCACCTTGAACGTCTTCATTCGTCTCCTTTCCCCGGTGCCTTCGCGGCGTTGCCCAGCACCGACCTGAATATCTCTTCCTTCGACATTCCCCTCAAGTACCTGAACTGTATGTAGCCGACCTTGCCGGAGGGGGCGAGGAGGAGGTCCAGTAGCCTCGAGGCCTCGGCCTCGTCGCCCATGAGCAGCCTGTATTTCATCAGCAGGTAGAGCCAGACAGGATCCTTCTCAAGCGCCGGTCCGTTAAGCTGCGAGACGATGGCCTCGGCGCCCTTGAGATCGACTTTGCCGGACATCATCCACGCGAGGCGGCAGCTGAAGTACATCGAGCGGTAGAAGAGCTCGCTCTTGCTGAGCCCGTCCTCGCCCTCCCAGACTGCTCGCGCCCTGTCCGGCCCGACCTGGCGCTCCACCTCGGCCTGGTAGCGGCGCAGCTGCCCGTATATGCGGTCGGACTGGCCGGACTCCCCGAGGGCGATAACGTAGATGTTGTAGCATGGCATCACGTAGTTGATGTCGCGCGCGAGGGCCTTCTCGAACTCGTCCACGCTCCTCTCGAGGTCGTGGGGGAACTCGAAGCTCCAGTTCGCGAGAATCCCGTGCGCGCAGCCGTTGTGCTGTCCGTCAACCTCCAGCGTGTGCGAGAAGAGCGTGTCGTCGTCCCTCCAGTAGCCGGTCTGACGCCAGGTGGCGAGCGCGAGCGCGGCACATGCGGCCAAAAGGACGGCGCAGGAGAGATGCCGGAGGCGGCCGGAAAGGCTTGAAGTCCAATGAACGAGCAGGATCGAGAGCCCCACGGCGGGAATGTAGGTGAACCTGTCCGCGAACGAGTGGTAGCCGAAGGAAGCTATGCCGAGCATCGGGGCAATGGCGACCGCGAACCATGCGAGCCCAGCGAAGGCGCAGTCGGGCGGGGCGGAACTGGTGAGGCGGACAGGGACGCCGGAACGCCAGTGGACTTTCACGGTCTCGTTTCTTTCGTCCCAGTAGCGGAGCGCCCGGCTGACGAGCCACCAGGCCGCCGCGCCCGTGATCGCGAGGCCTGGCCAGAAGAAGCGCGGTAGCGCGGGCCACGTCTTCACGCACTGCGGCGCGAGCCACTGCGGCCAGACGGTGTTCCTGAGGTATATCCCGAACGCTGCGACCGCGCCGAGGACGCGCCCATAGAGGGGCTGGCTGAAGGGATCGAACGTCGCGCCGCCGGCCTTCTGCTGCCACGCGGCGAACGCGCCGAGGAAGACCATGAAGGCTACGGGCGCGACGTAGCGGAGCACGCGCACCTCGCGGAAGATGAAGGCGTCTATCAAGAAGCAGAGGAGCGGGAAAGTCATGACGCTCGGCTTGCACATGGCGGCCACGGCGAAGAGGACTATCGCAAGCGCAGTGTGGAGTATGGCGCCCCTGCCCGCGACGTTCCGCCTGGTGCCGCTCACCCAGCATATGAACGCGAGTAGCTCCCAGAAGAAGCTGAGTACGTCCTTGCGGCTCGCGAGGAACACGACGCTTTCGCACCTGAGGGGGTGGACCGCCCAGAAGATGCTCGCCAGCAGGCACGGGACGGCGGTCGCGCGGCCGCAGCCGGAGAAGACAGAGAGGAGCAGCCAGAAGACGAGGCACGCGTTGACGGCGTGCACGAGGATGGAATGGAGATGGAAGCCTCCGAACCAGTCGCCGAAGAGCATGTAGTCGATGGAGTAGGAAAGCCACGTGAGCGGCATCCAGATGCCCTCCTCGACGCTCGTGAAGAAGTAGCGGAGGCTTGCGAAGCCGGAGAAGGACGAGACCTGGTCGTGGTAGAGGAGGTAGATGTAGTCGTCGAGATCGACGATCCCGTAGTCCCAGCAGCGCAGGAACGCGCAGCAGGACCCTGCCACGAGCAGGATCCCCGCCAACACAAATGGTGCGCCTCTTTTTTCCATGCACAACCGCCAAACAACGGCAGTGAAGCGTTGCCGCGTCACAGTGCCATGCAGAATACGATTTCGACGTGCGGATCTTAGAGGTCGGCGTCCGTCAGGCCAAGCGTTTTCATGAGCTGCCTTTGCAATCCGGCTTTCAGGTCATGATTGCCGTGCTTCATACCATAACCTGCATCATGGACGAGTGCTCAATAGATGCGGAATTGTCTTCAAGGTAAAGAGAGATGGCCTCCTTGATGTTGTCCTTGAGCTCGTCCAAAGTATCCGCCTCCGAGTAGCAGCCAGGCAGATCTGGGACTTCAGCCCAGTACCCGCCCTCTTCGGCAGTGTGTACTATGACGTTATACATGCTCATCTTCTCTCTCCATTTCCAGAAAACGCCGCAATTATCTCATATTTTCATTTCGCCGTCAAGCCTCTGGAACATCCGCCTCAAACTGCAAAAGCCCGCCCGAATGCTCGGACGGGCTTTTGGTTTGGTAGGGCGCGTTATCCCTAACGCGCCGCACAGCCATTATTACGCGCGACGGCGGCGAAGCGCGAGGCCCGCCATACCGAGGAGCATGAGCAGACCCGACGTCGGCTCAGGAACCGCGACCCAGTCGGAGTTGCGGAACAAATTCGTCGTTGTAGTACCGGCCATATTACCGAACGCGACGCTAAGCGGCGAACCGGTAGCATTGATGTTCTTGTAAGCGACATCCGACACGATGTAGTTCTTCGCATCTGCAACCGTAGCAGCATCATAGATGACTGCATAGGTGTTGACAGGCGAGTTCGCGGCGTAATCACCAAACGTGCTGGAAGACCTGAGAATCGTGCCAGACGCATAGCTAGTGGTCGAATCGAGAGCAGCAATCGTACCCGCCTTGGCAGCATTATAATCAAATGCCGTATCAGCAGAGTAGAGCTGAATCATCCAGCCAGCCGCCGCAGTCACATTAGGCGATGACTGAATGTTGGTAATCTGCCACGTTACCGCAGCGGCCTGCGAAACAGCCGCCGCAAGGGCAACTGCCGCAACTACGAGTAGTTTCTTCATTTTTTGTTTTCCTTCTTGTCCTCCGTAGCCCCGAAGGGCGTAGGAGGATGTTTTTGTTGTTTTATCTGCACGGCACACTATGCACCGCACAAAATCGTTTTAGAGGACAGCCGGGAAGGTGAAGGTCATGTCGCTGTCGGACGTGAAGATCATGGAGTTAGCAGGCGCAAGAACATCTTCATCCGTAACAGGCTCGCCACCACCCATGTCCTTATACCAACCATTGGGGACAAAGGACTCATCCTCCGTCAGATAATAGTAGGAGTTGCCCCAAGTACCATCGGCATTGATGAGATAGCCATACTCTCCACCAGCACCGGCAGCACCCTCAACGGTAATATCGGAAATCTTCACCTCAATAGGCGAAGGATTGCCAATCATGGACGAACCAGCCGGAACGTCATAGGTCGGCTGAGCAATAACCTGACCAGCATACGTAAAGGTGATGTCCGAATCGCTCGTAAAGATAAACGCCTGGCCGACAGTCATGACATCTTCATCCGTGACAGGCTCGCCACCACCCATATCCTTATACCAACCAGTGGGGACAAAGGACTCATCCTCGGTCAGATAATAGTAGGAGTTGCCCCAAGTACCATCGGCATTGATGAGATAGCCATACTCACCACCAGCACCGGCAGCACCCTCAACGCCAATGTCGGAAATCTTGTAGTCTCCGCTGATGGCCTTGAAAGTAGCCGTGCGCATTGACGAACCCGCCGGCACATCGACCGTCTGATAGCCGACAACGGGTGGAAATGCGAAAACCCCAGCAAAATCGCCATATCCACCCCCGCCAATGTGCAGTGCAAAGGCAGTAATGTGCAGAAGACGAAAGGGAATTTTAGTGAAAGAATGCTTTTAGACTTATTCGTTTTTCTCTTTTGCAAGGCCTACTTGCGACCCAAGACGAAAATTTGGTATAATATGTGCGTTCTTTCCGCAAGGGAGGATCATCGGGAAGCGGGGACACTGACCTCGCGTAGGTGGCGAGAAGCAATTCCCGCCGCCTTCTCTTTTTTAAACTGGTCATGAAACAGGTCATGCCAAAGGAAGAAAAGACTTTAAGCGTATTCGTAGACGAATCGGGGACGTTTCGCTCATTGAGCAAAGGCTCGTGAATGGCGAGCACATGACCGATTCGGAGTATGCATTTTTTGGCGGCCCGCGCATGTTCAAACGCCACGTCCTCAAGTATCTCAAGCGCAAAGAAATATAAGACAAAACAAGCCGCCACCTGCGGAGGTGACAGCTTGGTTTGGCGTAGCGGCGCCTCGCCTACCGGCCTTTCTTGGGGTCGAACTTGAGCCCTACTTGCGTTCGAAGGCAAAAATTGATATAATGTGTGCCGATGTCGATTTTAGAATCGGGATCGTCGTGATGCGGAGGATGTCCTTCGCCTCAAGTGGTGGGAAGCGATTCCCGCC
>Ga0310786_10001446_pt1 | contig 38309 bp, 33 predicted proteins | sample AusTroGonzalo_MG_FD_203881 | JGI IMG/M metagenome (GOLD analysis project Ga0310786, IMG submission 203881) | Bovine rumen microbial communities from tropical cattle in Woodstock, Queensland, Australia - Gonzalo_03 (v2) (version 2) | ecosystem: Host-associated > Mammals > Digestive system >... | reverse complement strand
GGGAAAAGGAAGAAATCCTAAACGCCTGCACAGACATCCTCACCGTCATGGTAAAGGACGTCCTAGAGGATGAAGAGGACTTCATACAATAGAAAGTGCGATTGCACTTGCCAGTTGAATTCGCGTCGTGCTATTCAACGTTAAAAGTGATAAAAAGACCACGCACTTGCCGTGGTGAGCACACACAAAAGCAGCGTCAAGGCACCGAGTGAGCGAGAGAAGAGCGATGCTCGCATCGGCTCTTCCGAGCATGAGGTGGCTCGACTGAAAGTCATCGCAGCCCTCGAAACTAATCTCATGATTGGTAGGTTTTGTTTGTTCGTTGTCATATTTTCTTGATTTTTGTTTATTCTCCTGTATATGGGGTTATGGTTGAGGGGGATTACAGTGCTTCGATCTCCTCTGCTGTCAGGCCGGTGATCTCGGCGATATCCTCGACTGCATAGCCTTTGGATTTCATCTTACGTGCGGCATCAATGTCCTTCTGCTTTAACATGGCCTTGGCTTCTTCAGCCTCAGCCTTGGCTTCTTCAGCCTCAGCCTTGGCGTGGTATCAATACTACAATTCATTGAGCAAGTCCTCCGCATTGATGCCCTTGAGCTCACCGTCCTTCATCTGGCGCAACTGTCCAAAGGCGTGGTCAACCTTGGCAAGTGCCTGTTCCTTGTGTGTTACAGCCGAGCGCACCACGTCGGCCTCGCTATAGGTCCAGCCCATTTTGGATACCATTTTCTTGAAGAAGCTGACCTCATGGTTGGGGATGTTGATTGTAATTGCTGTCATAACGTCATAATGTTTGATGTTTACGCTTGCAAAGGTACGAAAAAACATTTAATCCCGTATCATTTCTTGCATTAAAAATGTGAAAACAGGTTTGTTTTTTTATCCCTGTTTTCTTGCGTCCCGTTCTTGCGTCCTTTCAGTAGCGGCAGAGCCGAGCGGGTAGCAAGCGCCGCAAGCGTCGAGCGATAGCCGCCCCTTATCAAGGGAATCAAAATCTTCCAAGCTGTGCGGTTGTAGGAGGCCACGCTTCCAAGCGTGGCAGCCGCTAAGGTAGTGGGTGAAGCTTCCAAGCTTTGCGGCAGGCATCGCAACGTCGTTTCACCCAACTACTGCCGTTGTCGGGCTCGGAGGCCCGACCTACTACAGTTGCAAAGCTTGGAAGCTTCACCCACTACAGAACAGTCCTATGTCGCGACAAAACGGATAGGTTTCAACCGCACAGCACGTAAAAAATCAACGACGTGTGGCATAGCGCGGAATCAGCTTGACTTCTGAGTTCAGGCCGCTGGGCATGGGAGTCCATTGGTCGTAGGTGGTCTTTTTGTAGTTGATGTCCACGACGTTGATTTCCTCCATCTTGCGCCATTTCACGCCGCGGCGGTCGAGGTCGGCGATGCGGTTGGCGGGCAGGTTGGTCACTTCTATGCACAGCTCGTTGTCGCCGGCCCGCAGCGTCTGCTTGCAGTCGAGAACGAAGGGCACGGACCAGGCACAGCCGATGAACTGGCCGTTGATGTAGACGCGGGCGGACTCACGGACGTCGCCGAGGTCTATCTGCCAGCCGCTGACGCCTTTCAGGTCTTGCTTCGTCAGTTTCAGATGGGTGGTGTAGACGCCGGTGCCCATGGTGACGCGGGCGGAGTCGTCGTCGAGGGTCTGCCAAGGCTGGAGTTTGTCAAGAGCAAAACTCTTGACCACTCTGGGCGCCTCGTCAATGAACGACAGGGTCCAGGGAGAATTTACGGCGACGGTGTCGGATAAATGAGAATTGAGAGATGAGAAATGAGAAACGCCGCGGCCATCTTTATCATTTATCATTTGTACTTTATCATTTAGATGCGCAGCATCGCTAAGGGTTTGCAGGATCATCGACTCGCCGCTGCGGAGGCTGATGTGCAGGCCGTCGGCATCGAACTGAGCGGGGGTGATGTCGCCGTTCAGGGGGTTGAACCAGTAGGCGGCCTGGAAGGGGACGGCCAGGGGTTCGACGGTCGTGATGTCGTTGGGTGTCAGATTGGCCATGAAATAGTGGTAGCCCGTGTCGTTACGGCGACGGATGGCCTTCAGGCCGCACTCCGTCTTAATCGGTTCAGGACGGGCGGCCTGGTTCAAGGCGGTGGCATCTGTATTATAGAATATGTGTGCACCCTGCTGTTTCAGATAGGCGATGTGTTGCCTGACACTTTCGGGCATATTGCCGCTGCCGGGGATGATGAGGCCCTTGTAGCGGGTGCCGGCCTTGGTCACGAGCGTACCGTCCTGACAGCTGACGCCCATCAGCAGGCGCTCGGAGATATAGTCGCAGTCGAAGCCGGCGCGGTCGATGGCGAGGATGGTCTTGATGAACTCAGGCGCCAACTGTCCCATGGCATGGATGCTGAACTGCATGAGCAGCTTTTCAGGGTGCTTCTGCCACATATCGCGGACGGGCAGCAACACGAGGAAGTCGTTGTCGGGCTCGCCCCACTGCAGGAACGACTGGCAACGCTCCACATACTGCATGAAGTAGGGGGCGTCGCGCCAGATGGAGTTCGTCGGCGACATGTCGATGGAGGCGTAGAACTTCCAGCCCGGCCAGGGGTCGTCTTTCGGCGAGTAGCAGGTACCGTGGAAGAAAATATGGTTCACGCCGGCACAGAACATCAGGTCGAGGTCGGGCTTCAGCTGCGACAGCGACGTGCGGAAGTGCTCCGTCAGCCATGTGAACGTCTCGCTCGACGTGTAGGGCTTGCCGCAGACATGGGCTGCCGACGGGGCGTACTTGAACATCGAGTAGTCGGAGTCGTTCTTGCGCGTCTTGCCAGGGTCGGTGCGCAGACCCTTGATACCGAAGTCCGACAGTCCGAAGCCCTCAATCTCGGGGATGTCGACGGCGGCGTAGCAGTCGATGAGGTTGGCAGGCGAGCCGTGAGCCTGATTGCGGGTGATGGCGCCGTGCTTGTGTGCCCATGCCGTCCATTGCTCGGTGAAGTTCTCCAAGAGCAGGTCACCGAGGGTCTCGCGATAATCGGAGAGAAAGGGAGCCCCACCCCCAACCCCTCCCTGTGAGGGAGGGGAGTAGTTAGTCTTTTCAGTGGAGTAATCTACAGAAGATCTTTCTCCTCCCCTCCCTATAGGGAGGGGCTGGGGGTGGGTCTCCCTTAATAGTTCCGGCAGGTGGTCTTCCAGCTTATAGCCGCGACGTTTCTCGAACTCCTCAAAGAGCGTTGGCGTCCACGTGGCATCGGCCACCTCGTAGCTGTCATTGAAAAAGGTGTGCGGATAAGGGGTGTTCGTGCGTTCAAAGGCTTCCTCGATGTGGCGAAGGTAATTCGCCACCGCTGTGCGGTCGAAGTGGTCGATGACCAGCCCTTCACCACCGGGAGCGGCTCGTTTCACCTTCATAACACCGTAGCGGATAAAGACGGCAATGACGCGCCACTCATCCTGCTTCTTCGTGCCCTTCGGCGCCTGCCACGTCAACTTCCCGTCGCTCACTGCCTGTGTCACGTCAATCGCGATAGAATCGCGATATGCCATCACTTTCTGCAGTCGGGAGTACGGGCGGTCTTTCTCGGGAGGCAAAAGCTCCAGACACTCGACCTTCTTGCCTGTAAACGTGGTGTCGACAAACAACACCTTGCAGGCCGACTCTTCCAACGGCACCCACGGGCCACCAAATGGCCAGCCTGTACCCGTCGCCATATCCAGCTCGATGCCGTTCTCCTTACATTGCTCCTGCGTATAGCGCAGCATCTCGAGCCACTTGTCCGACAGGTAGGGAATGTTGTTTGCATCGTTTCCCTGAACGCCATAGATGGGTGTTATCTCCACGGCGCCGATGCCGTGTTCGGCATACTGCTGCAGGTTCCATTGCAGGTTCTCCTTGTCCACCGCCGAACCGAGCCACCACCACCGTGCGCCCGGCTTTGCTTCGAGCGTGGCCTTCGGCCAGCTTTGCGCAACTGCGTAGCTAAAGCAAAAAGTTAAAATAATAAATAATAAAGCTCTTCTCATATTCTCTTTGTTCTTTCTTCTTTATTCAAGTTACGCAAGCTCTGTTTGCTCTCTGTGAATCGACATTCCGCCAGTGTAGGGGCAGGTCCTATGCCAGCCCGAACGCCGGTCACGGCGTTTACAGTTTTGGAAACAAATAAGCACAAATTGGGATAAATTTATCATAATTAGTGCCAATTTGTTTCCATATAATCTTCCTCCTCCGCGCGGGAAAAAAGCCGTTCTGGCGTGCGGGCTGGCACGAAGCCCGCATCAGTTTCCATCGGGTTTCACGATGTCCTGCATGGGCGACGGTGCCCACTTGAACGTGCGCCAGTCGTCGGGGTGGGTGGGGTCGAAGTCCTGCCACTCAGGACGGAGGTATTTTACTATCGGCAGCTGCAACTGCTTCAAGCCCATGACTACGCACTTCGCCACCTCGTAGGCACCGTAGGGATTGAAGTGGGTGTTGTCGGCCAGTTCGCGGCCGTAGAGTTCTTTCGGGTAGTGTACAAGAGCACGCTTAGAGTCCTCATAACCAAGTGTCTCGAAGAATTGCTTCGTCATTTGGTTGAGGTCTATCAAGGGCACTTTCTCGCGCTCGGCCACGCTCTTCATGGCAGCGGGGAAGTCGCCGTGGGTGTTCGTGATTGTTGTCTTGGAGTCGTCGAAGAAGCGGCGTTGCGTCGGTGTGCAGAACACGATGTCGGCTCCCTTCGCACGAACTTGGTCAATGAAGATTTTCAGGTTGTAGACGTAGTGGTACCACGCCCCGTCGCCCGGCCGTTTCTCTTTCTCGTCGTTATGGCCAAACTCAACTATCACGATGTCGCCCGCCTTCAGCGTGGTCAGGATTTTGTCCAAGCGTCCTCCGGCAAGAAACGTGCGAGCCGTCAGTCCGCTTTCGGCGTGGTTCGATATGGCCACTTCCGGCCCGAACCACCGCGTAATCATCTGTCCCCACGAGGCCCACGGCTCGTCGTTCTGGTCGACAACGGTCGAGTTGCCGCACAGGTAGATAGTTGGCACCTGGTCGTCGCGCTCAATGTGGATGGACTGCACCGCCGGAGCGTCGCCGTTAAACTCCAATGTCAGCTTGTCGTCCCAGGCTAAATAGTCCTTTTCGCGGTCCTTGATGCGCACGCTCGTCTTGTCGTCAATGCGCGGCGAACGCTTGTTCACCTGAAACTCGTATGTCTCGAACTTGCCTTTCTTCGTGGCTACGTTGTGAACCATCAGCCGCCGGCCCTCAGCACGGACGGTGGTCTCGCCAGCTTTTTTCTTGGAGCCGAGCACCACCCGGACGCGGTAGTTCCCGTCGGGCACTTTCACCGAGAAGTAAAACGGCTGAGAATCCTTACTCACGCTTCGAGAATCCGCAACGGTTCCCTTCTTGTCAGGAGCCAGCAGCAAGTCATAGCCATAGCCTACCCCATCGCTGTACACTGGCTGCGGCTTCGTCATGTCGAAGTCGAAAGTCTGCGCCACAGCCATCATGGGGAGCGCCACCAGCATGCTCAGCAGTTGTCTCTTCATCTCATGGGGTAGACGTGCTGCTGCCGTTCACGAATAAGGTTGATCTCGCGTAGCAGGTTCTCGTAGTGGAGAGCGTTGATGCTGCCCTCGGCGGAGGCTTTCTGCTGCTGTTGGCAGTAGCTCTCCACCTTGTTCAGGTGCTTCTGCAGGAAGAGCTTGGCATCGCTATAGTCAATCCGCAGGCTGTACGAAGGATTCTCGCCGGGATTGAGCAGTTTGTTCAGCTGACTGACGTAGACCGTCTGTAGCTGGCGGCGCTCCCGGTTCTTCCATTCACTGGCATTGTCAATCGGCTTCCATACCTGGGCAAAGACGTCGTCCAAGTATTCATCCACGGGGTAGACCTGCTCCTGCAGATTGCCGCCGACATTCTGCCTGCCCAGATTGTTGAGCATATAGCCTGAGAGCAGATCTGTCAGCACACTTTCCTGCCGTTGGTTCTGCCATGACGTCGGATTGATGCCCACCTTATTGATAATATCTGCAGGGAAGAGCCATTCCGGGGCATCGAAAAGGTTGCGTCCCAAGTATTCGATGGCTTCCTTCTGGCGGTCTTTGCTGATGTATGACACGGGTTCCTCACCGGGCATATTGTTACTCAGTTGGCTGCCGATGTTTCTCATCACGTGGTTCTGATAACGGCTGAACTGGTCGGTGATGGCGTAATAGATAGTTGACATGTCTTCATACTGGTCGTTGTCCTGACGGGTCCACTTGGGCAGTCCCTCCATGACACGCTTGAGGTTCTTGATGCCGTATTCCGAAGCCTTCATCGAGTTGTCGCCCAGGTCCTCGGTCTGGGCGCGGGCATCGCTGCCCCATCCCTCGCCGCCGAACCACAGCCGCTGGTTGCCGCGCAGCTTCTTCGTGGTCTCCGTCATCAGCTTCTCCTTCTCTTCGTATTCATCCTCGAATTCCGGTCGCCACTGGTAGCCCCACTTGATGGCCCACTTGTCGTAGTCGTTGATGCGTGGGAACAGACCCTTTGGGCTGATGTTGTCCTCGGGCTGCGCCACGTAGTTGAAGCGGGCATAGTCCATGATGGAAGAGGTGTGGCCGTTCTTCTCCACCCACTTCTTGTCGCGCAGTTTCTCGACGGGTGTGGCGAACGAGGCACCCATGTTGTGGCGCAGTCCCAGCGTGTGGCCCACCTCATGGCTGCTCACAAACCTGATAAGCTGGCCCATGAGCTCGTCGTCGAACTTCATCGTCCGGGCACGCTTGTCATTGGGTGCGCACTGCACCATGTACCATTTTGTCAGCAGGTTCATCACGTTGTGATACCAGCAGATGTGCGCCTCGATAATCTCACCGCTGCGCGGGTCGATGATATGCGGGCCGTAGGCGTTCTCCGTCTCCGACGGCAGATAGCGCAAGCCTGAGTAGCGGGCATCCTCCATGCTGACATTGGGATCGTCCTTGGGCAGCACCTTGGCCACGATGGCGTTCTTGAAGCCGGCAGCCTCGAAGGCTACGTTCCAGTCGTTCACACCCTGTATGAGATAGGGAATCCATTTCTCCGGCGTGGCGGGGTCTATGTAGTAGACAATCTGCTTCTCCGGCTCTGTCAGCTCGCCGCGCAGGTACTTCTCCTTATCCTTCGGAACCAGGCGGTAGCGTGAGATGAACGACTCATGCTGCGTCTTTCGCTGGTCATCGCTGAAGCGGACAAAGTCGTTGACGAAGTAGCCCACGCGCTTATCCCAGAGGCGCTTGCGCATAGGCACCTCGGGCAGCAGCACCATCGAGGTGTTGAAGGCTACCGTCACAAAGCCTGTCTGCGAGGCTGGCGATCCACTTGAAGAAGTGCCGTAAGTACGGGTAGTTGCAATCTCAATGTTCATGGGGAACACCTTCATCGTGTCAATGAACGTGCGGTCGGCCTGAATACCGCTAATCTTCAGCGATGACTTGGCGTTTCCTGAGAAGCTGGTCAGGTTGTTGTCCTGCTTAAAGAGGTTCGTCACCTCTATCAGGCTCGCGTCTTTCTCAGGATTGCGGCCAATGACCTTGAACGCCATGACGATGGGATCGACGGTCGACTGCTCCAGTGTGCGCGAGATATTGTCGCCATCGTTGGCCAGATGGCTCAGCACATACTGCCGAAGCAGGAGCTGGGTAGAGTCGCGCTGCTCGAAGTAGGTGGTACAGTGGGTGACTTCCTCGCCTGAGAACTGTCCGAAGTTCTGCGGCACGGCTGTGAAGCGGGTGACGGAGAGGACATAACGGCCAATCATGGAGTCGGGCACCTCGAAGTAGTACTTGTCCTCGATGTGGCGCACGCGGAAAAGGCCGTCCATGGTGGTGCCGCCTTTCTTCACCAGTTTCTCGTACTCCGTCTCTTCCTTCTTCTTCTCGTTCTGCGTGGAGTCCGCCACATGGGTCGTATCTTTGGTCACGCTGTCAACAGGAACGCTGTCTTTAGGAATACTGTCTGTTGGGATACTGTCAGCAGGAATGCTGTAGTTGGTTGAATAAAATTTAGCACGTGTTACAACTGCACTCATTATGAGTGTCAGAACGGTCAAGAATAATAGCTTTTTCATTGTCTTTTATGGTTTTTGGTTGCAAAGATACGAATAAGGAACAGAATATCCAAATCTTTTTAGAGTTTTTATTTGGTTATCTTCTTACTTATTTGTACCTTTGCAGCCAAATTACGAAAAAACGATGAATGAAAAGCTCTCACAGATAGAATTTGAGAACGCCCGCGCCGAGGTTAGCTGCTTCGACAACGGCACCGAGGTACGCGAGTACCAGGCCATGATACACGTGACAAACTCACGACTGCCCTACTCGCAGCAACTGGAAGCCATACTCAACGCCTACAGCAGTCTTGTGGAGAACCATTTGAAGGGTGCCCACACCGTGTTCAAGCGTTACTTCCTCAGCGATGCTGCCAACCAACAGGACGAGGTGGTGGTGGCCGATGTCACCGATTGCGCCAAGAGCATCATCCAGCAGGCACCGCTCGACGGCACGAAGGTGGCTCTCTGGGCGTACCTCATGACCGGTGTAAATACCAGCATCACCCCGAGCGGCCTCTATGCCGTCAGCCACGGACAGTACAAGCACTTGTGGAACGCCTCGGCACACAACCTCGCCGCCAACTCCGAGTATCAGACACGCCTGCTCTTCAACGAGTACAACATGCAACTTCTGGAAGAAGGCTGCACGCTCGAGGCCAATTGCATACGCACATGGCTCTTTGTCAACGATGTCGACCTGAACTACGGCGGCGTGGTACGCGCTCGCAACCAATTCTTCTTTACACAGGGACTGACCGTACATACCCATTTCATCGCCTCCACCGGCATCGGTGGACGGCAGGCCGACCCCAATGTGTTGTCGCAGATGGACAACTACGCTATTGCGGGTATCAATAAGGAACAGGTACATTATCTTTATGCCCCCACCCACCTGAACCGTACCAGTGACTATGGTGTATCGTTCGAACGCGGCACCTACATCGATTATGGCGACCGTCGCCACGTCATCATATCAGGTACAGCCAGCATCAACAACAAGGGCGAAATCATGTACCCCAAGGACGTAGTGAAGCAGACCCACCGCATGTGGGAGAACATCGAGGCATTGCTCGCCGAGGCTGGATGCACCTACGACGATGTCTGCGAGATGGTGGTGTACCTGCGCGACGTTGCCGACTATCAACTGGTGCGCGACCTTTACGAGCAGCGTTTCCCTGGTCGTCCCTATGTCATCGTCCATGCTCCCGTCTGCCGTCCCGGCTGGCTTGTCGAGATGGAGTGCATGGCCGTGAAACGGAACAACAACCCCCAGTTTGCTCCGTTCTGATTGTCCGAAAACAGATTTTTCCATCATACCACTTGCCGACCACGTTGCAGGACTTACGCCTACAACGTGGCCGTTGCTTAATTCTGTCACTTTTCTATTGATTTATGTCAAAAAGATGACAAAAAGAAACTTTTTTCGCAAATTTTCCGATAAAATGTTTGCCAATTCAGATTTTTGATGTAATTTTGCAACCGCAAACGAGAAAAAGGCAGATTTTTAGTCAAAACAACCGTAAAATAAGTATAACAACCAAAAAAAACAAAAAGATTATGAATGCAGCACAAGTTGTAGAGCAGCTGAAGCAGCGCTTCCCCAACGAGCCTGAGTACATTCAGGCAGTTTCTCAAGTTCTTCCCACTATCGAAGAAGAGTACAACAAGCACCCCGAGTTCGAGAAGGCTAACCTTATCGAGCGTCTGTGCATCCCCGACAGAGTGAACGAGTTCCGCATCACGTGGGTTGACGACCAGGGTAAGGTTCAGACCAACATGGGCTACCGCATCCAGCACAACAACGCCATTGGCCCGTACAAAGGTGGTCTCCGTTATCACAAGAGTGTGAACCTCGGTATCCTGAAGTTCCTTGCTTTCGAGCAGACCTTCAAGAACTCACTCACAACCCTGCCGATGGGTGGTGCCAAGGGTGGCTCTGACTTCTCACCCCGTGGTAAGAGCGACGCTGAGGTGATGCGCTTCTGCCAGGCATTCATGAACGAACTCTACCGTGTCATTGGTCCGGACGAGGACGTTCCCGCTGGTGACATCGGTGTTGGTGGCCGTGAGGTCGGCTATCTGTTCGGACAGTACAAGAAGCTCACCCACCAGTTCCAGGGCGTGCTCACTGGTAAGGGTATCCCCTTCGGCGGTTCGCTCATCCGTCCTGAGGCTACTGGTTATGGTACTGTTTACTTCCTCTGCTCAATGCTGGCTACCCGTGGCATCGACATCAAGGGCAAGAAGGTGCTGATTTCGGGTGCTGGTAACGTGGCTCAGTATGCTGCTGAGAAGTGCCTGCAGCTCGGTGCTATCCCCATGACCATGAGTGACTCCGACGGTTACATCTACGATCCCGATGGTATCTCTCGTGAAAAACTCGACTACATCATGGAGCTGAAGAACGTGGAGCGCGGACGTATCAAGGAGTATGTAGAGGAGTATCCCACAGCCGTTTACCACGAGGGCAAGCGCCCCTGGTACGAGAAGGCTGACATCGCCCTGCCTTGCGCTACCCAGAACGAAATCAACGGCGACGAGGCTGCCGCACTGGTGAAGAACGGTGTGATTGCCGTTGCCGAAGGTGCCAACATGCCTTCACTGCCTGAGGCTATCAAGATCTTCCAGGATGCCAAGATTCTCTACTCTCCTGGTAAGGCTTCTAACGCCGGTGGTGTGTCTGTTTCTGGTCTTGAGATGTCGCAGAACTCTGAGCGTCTGAGCTGGACTGCCGAGGAGGTTGACAACTACCTGAAGCGCATCATGAACGATATTCACGAGAACTGCGTGAAGTACGGTACTGAGAAGGACGGCTACATCAACTACGTGAAGGGTGCCAACGTCGCTGGCTTCATGAAGGTTGCCAAGGCTATGATGGCTCAAGGTATCGTATAAGCTCGACAAAGTCAAGGTTATCACGATGAAGACAAGCATCGTATAAGGACAGATGGGGCACCCCGTCAGGGTGCATCTCTTAAATCTCTTCGGGGGTGCGGCTTGCCGTACCCCCGAACTTTTGGGCTTACCCTGAGCCCGTCGAAGGGTTTACCCTGAGTCCGTCGAAGGGTTTACCCTGAGTCCGTTGAAGCACAATGTTCCAAAATGTCAAAGATCGCTTACTTACTTTGCATAGCCTCTGTCGCTGCGCCAAGATAAGCTACGAGGCAGTCGAGTCAACAGTTGCTGGCTTATGCTGCTGACCTGTTCAGCTGGATTTGCAATCCTGCTGCTCTATGCGGTCAGGCAAACTGGGAACAGAGGGCGCGCTATTAGTAAGCGAACGGCTCGCTCTGCCCAGCATTGCGGCTGCAAAGGTACGACATTCCTGCGAACTGTGCAAGGCTGTGGCGGGGGATGGTCAAATCCTAAAGTCACAACAGCCTGATACTCAGCGTCCCCTTCTCCGTTCAGCCAGATTTGTCGCCTGCCCCCATTCAGTCGCCTTCGGCGAGAAATCATCCAAATCTTTCAAATCTTTCAATTTATTTTGTTGGATTTGTTCAGATTTGTTAGATTTCTGCCCCACAGGGACACTCTAATTTTCTTAGTCGCCAGTCGGCGAGAAATCATCCAAATCTTTCAAATCTTTCAATTTTTTTTGTTGGATTTGTTCAGATTTGTTAGATTTCTGCCCCACAGGGACACTCTAATTTTTTTAGTCGCCAGTCGGCGAGAAATCATCCAAATCTTTCAAATCTTTCAATTTTTTTTGTTGGATTTGTTCAGATTTGTTAGATTTCTGCCCCACAGGGGCACTCTATTTATTTTAGTCGCCAGTCGGCGAGAAATCATCCAAATCTTTCAAATCTTTTATTTTATTTTGTTGGATTTGTTTAGATTTGTTGGATTTCTGCCCCACAGGGGCACTCTATTTATTTTAGTCGCCACTCGGCGAGCGCTCGGCTTTGCCGCTTGCCGCTCGGCTCTGCCGCTTTCACAAAGCGAAGCGACTGAAAGAACCCGTTCAGCTGGATTTGCAATCCAGCTGCTTTGAATATTGGGATTTGTAATCCCTAAGAATATATATCAACCCGTACACACGCACACCCGCGCCCTGATGTGTACACACCCACGTGTTGACATGCAGCAGGTAACACCCAGCACACCCGGCACTTAACCTGCTGATTATCAAGGCAGTTGTCTTTAGAGTTGGTCGCACCCAAGCCCACACCCAAGGTCGCACCCGTTCAGTCGGATTTATAATCCGACCGCATTGAATATAAGCATTTGTAATGCGATAAACAGAGCAAAACCAGGATTGAAAATCCTAATATTCACAACGGCTGGATTGCAAATCCAGCCGAACAGAGCCGAACAGATTGCAAATCCAGCCGAACAGAAAGTCCGTGAAATCCGATGCAAAAAATTTGTCCCACGGCCTGGGACAATTCTGGCGAGGCCTCCCATCTGCATGGCGAGGCCTCCCGTCAACATGGCGAAGCCTCTGATTAACTAACCCAACTTCCGTATGTTAATAAAAACCACGAATTTTACGCGCTCGGCTTTGCCGCTTTTACAAAGGCGACAGCCGACTAAAAGAATTACACGAATTGACACGAATTTTTTATGATTTCACGAATTTGTACAATTCCAATTAATTAGAGAAATTCGTGTAATTCGTAAAATTCGTGTAATTCGTAAAATTCGTGGTTAAAAATGAATAGGTAATCCTCAGCCTGGGTGCGACTCTGGGTGCGACCTTGGGTGTGGGTAAAAATGGGTAGGTGACACCCAAAATGGCTATTGAGTATCAGTGGGTTATGTGTTGGGTGTAAGAGGTGTGGGTTACTTCTGCTACTACCTGTTTATGTGGTGCCTGAGGTAGAGTTACTCGCAGTAGGCTTTCCTGTCGAGCTTTCCGTTGAAGGTGCGCTTGAGCTTGTCGGTCTGTGAGAAGCGCTGCGGCAGTTTGTAGTGGTCTAACTTGGAAGCGAGGAAGGTGGCGAGCGCCCTTTTGTCTAAAGGTTCATTGTCGCGGGTGACGACAATAAGGTGGAGGGTTGTGCCCAGCACGGGATGCGGGGCGGGCACACAAACGCAATCAGCGACAAAAGGACAGGTGAGTGCAGTGTTTTCCACTTCGATGGGGTTAACTTTGTAGCCTCCGACGTTAATGATGTCGTCGGTTCTTCCGGCCAGATGAAGGCAACCGGATTCGTCGATGTAGCCTTGGTCGTGGGTATAGACGACGCCATCCCTGAGAACTTCGCGGGTGAGGTCGTCGTCGTTATAATAGCCGGTCATGAGGGTCTTTCCTTTGCAGGCAACGGTTCCGTCGGGAGTGATGAAGACGGAGGAGTTTTTCATGGGCTTGCCTACGCAGGATTGAACATTGAACATTGAACATTGAACATTGAACATTGAACATTGAACATTGAACATTGAACTTTGAGGGTTGAAGTTGTAGGTGCAGACGATGCCGGTCTCGGTGGAGGCGTAGGTGTTGAAGAGACGGGTGGTGGGAAGGGTGTTGCAGAGTTCGTGGATGTCGGCCTCGGAAATGGGGGCTGCACCAGTCTCAAGGAAGTCAATCTTCGCGGCACGCTGCTCTAACTGTTTCTTGCTGAAGGTGAGCAGCATTTTGATATTTGCGGGAACGAGGAAGGTGGCCACTTTTCCGGGGGCACGGTCGATGGCTTGGAAGAAGGGGTTGGGGTCCTTGATGCTCTCGACGATATGGAGGGTTGCCCCGATCATCAGCGTAGGCCAGATCTTCGATAGGCTGCCGAGGTGATTGAGCGGACCGGTGAGAATGAAGGTGAGGTCGGGCGTGAAGCCGTGAGCATGGACGAGGTTGTCGGCATCGGCGAGTATGGCATCATGGCTGAGCATGACACCCTTGCTCTTGCCGGTGGTGCCGGTGGTGAAAAGGAGGTCGGAAATTTGAAGTTTGATGTTTGAAGTTTGAAGTTTGATGTTTGAAGTTTGAGGAGCGAGGGGTGCGACGGCGGCTCCGAGGAGGTGGGCGGCGAAGTAGGAGATGAGGAAGTCGGCGTCAGTAGTGGCAGCGAGGGGCATGGCCATGCCTTCGCGGAGGCCGTCAGCGGCGAGCTGACGCTTGCGGGCTTCAACTTGTTGCAGGAGCTGTGAATAGGTAAGGGTCTGGTCCTTATCTATGACGGCGAGTTTGTCTGGGTGTTCGTTAGCCCATACGGCTATATATTCTTCAAGCATTTTGTGCCAGTTTTTCTTCTACCATTTTGACGATAGCGTCAAGCGACTTGAGGTTCTTGGGCGTGGCATCGGGGCCTTCCAACTGGATGTTGAATTCTTCGGAGAGAGCCATGAGGATGGTGGTGACACCGAGTGAGTCAAGCTCTGCGAAGAGGAAGTCGGAGTCGAAGTTGACGAGAGGAAGGAGGTCTTCCAAAAGGGTTCTGATTCTTTCTTTCATAGGAGTGAAAAGTGAAAAAGGGAGGAGGGGGAAGGGAGGAATGGACGCGCGAATACGCGCTACACCAGACCCTGAAGCCAGGGGAAGGGGTTATGATAATAATTCGGAGAGGTTGAGAATGTTGGTGCCTGCGGCAGATTGGAGAGCTGCGGCCTCGTCGGTGCAGTAATGTACGTGGAGGTTGGCAGGCATGGGCTCGACAGCGGCGGCGAGGGCGGCGTCATCAGGGTCGTATGCGTAGGAATGAATGTCTATGTCAGGATGAACGAGGGCGAAGAGCAGGGAGAACTGTCCGCGACCGGCGTTAAGGATGGAGAGTGAGGATTGAACATTGAACATTGAACATTGAACATTGAACATTGAGGATTGAGGATTGATTAGGGAAGAAGGGGGTGGTGTGTCAATCCATTGGCTGAAGTCATCGTATTTCTTCAGCAGGCGACGGGTCTCACGCTCAACGCCGATGCCTTTGTATGTGTATTTGCCGATGAGGTAATGGTGGAAGTCGTGGGAAGTGAGAGGTGAGAGATGAGAGGTGAGAGGTGAGAGATGAGAGGTGAGTTTACGCAGCAGGTAGCCAAAGGTGATGGGTTCGGGACGGACGACGCCGTTGCGCTTTACTAACCAATTGAAGATGAGGGGCGGGACTATCCAGGCCATGAGCACGACGGTGAACATGCCGACAATGGTGACTTCGGCGAGTGAGTGCAGGGCAGGATGGCGTGCCACGATAAGTGAGCCCATGCCGATGAACATGATAAGTGCGGAAATGACGATGCTGTTCTTGTAGGACGGTAGCAGCTTCTTCTTGTAGGCGTATTCGTTGATGAGACCGTCGGTGATGAAGATGGTGTAGTCGTCGCCCTGTCCGAAGATGAAGGTGGCGAGGATGACGTTGACGATGTTGAACTGCATGCCAAGGAGGTTCATCATGCCGAGAATCCAGAGCCAGCCCATGGCCATGGGAAGGAACGCCAGAAGGCTAAGTTCAATCCTGCCGAAGGAGAGCCAGAGGAAGAGGAAGACGATGAATCCGCAGGCGAAGCCGATGTAGTTGAAATCGTCGGAGAGCGACTCGGCGATGGCGCTGTTCATTCCTACGAAGTCGAAGGCATAGCCGTCGTTGCCGATACCTGCGTTCAGGGCTGCCTCAAGGCTGTGGATGTCCTTGCCGGAGGCGTCTATCACGTCGACAACGGAACAGCGGCCAGTGCTGGTGCTGAAGGAACTGCTGAAGAGTGAAGAGTGAAGAGTGAAGAGTGAAGAATCGGCTTGCGCCGGTGAAGAGTGAAGGGTGAAGGGTAAGGGGTGATAGGTGGCTGAGAGAATCTGCTCGAAAGCGGTGAAGGCATCAGGACTGAAGCCGTATTGCGGAGCTTGTTCGTGCAAGCGCTTCAGCACTTCGTCGCGATGGAGGCTCCAGAATGTGTTCCACTTTTCTATTCTCTGCTGTTGCTCTGTCTCGGAGCAGATGAACGTGGTGACGTCGGAGTACTGGCGGAGCTGTCCTGCCTGCTTCAGACTGTCGAGCAGCGGGGCTATGCGAGTCCTTCTGTCGAGTGCCTGGTTCCAGTCGTCGCCCTCAGTGACCACATAGACGTTTGCGGTGTCGTTGATTCCTGCCGAGGCCTGTAGTTCTGCCAGCAGGTTCTTCTGGTCGTCGGTCATGTAGTTGATGTGGTGCATGTTGGTGTCGAAGGAAGTACCGAGGCTGAAATAGCCGAAGATAATCGTCAGGACAAAGATGACCCAGAGCAGCCAGCGGTGGCGTTCGGGCGACATGGAGGAAATGTGCCCAAAAGGCAGCCGCTCTTTTTCCACGTTCACACGCTGCTTGACAAGATGCGGCAAGAAAATCAGCACGAACAAAATGGTGCCGATAAGCATGAAGGCGGCGAAGAAGCCAAGGTCGCGCAGGGCGGGTGCGTCGAGCGGCATAAGGCTGGCGAAGGCACCAACGGTGGTGATGTTGCCGATGAGCAGCGGTGTCACCATTTCCTTGAGGACATCACGGATGGTCCCCCCGTGGTCGGTATGTGCGATGAAGTGGAGGGGGTAGTTGACCGCTATACCTATTATAATAGAGCCTATGCCGACGACGATGAGGGATACGTCACTGCGCATGACGGCGATGAAGGCCATGGCGAAGAGCCATCCGAAGACAATGGCGGCTCCGATGAGCAGGAGGTTCTTCACCTTACGGAAGGCGAAGACCAGCAGCAAGAGAATGAGCGTGATGGAAATGGAGATGGCCCACTGGCTGTCGGTCTTAATCTGCTCGGCATTACCGACGGCAATGACTGGCGCTCCTGTGAAGGCTACTTCGACATCTGGCAGAGCCTGCATGGTCTTTTTCGCAACACTGTCGACATAAGAGACGAGCAGACTGTTGTTGGCCGACTCCGTGGCACCGTAGGGTGAGGTGAGCATGGCGACGGCATATTTCTTGCCAGTGGTATAGATGTATCCGTCGTCAATCTCCATGAGTTGTGCCGTCTGTCTGGCCTGCAGCCGCTCCATGACAGGATTGAAGAGTCCGAGAGGGTCGTTGCCAATGCCTTGGGTGAAGAAGCCAGTGGCCGGCATCATGACCATTTGCACGTCATTGGCCAGCTGTTCGCCGACGGCTTCGGGCGAGGAGATGATACGTTCCATGCGGACATAATCGGAATCGGCGAGCATGAGCGGTATGTTGTGATAGACGAAGTCGGTGATGCCCATCAGCTTCTCGAAGTCCACCTGCGTGGTGATTTCGCTGATGTGGCGACTGCTGTAGCCTGTCTGGAGGATTTGTGCAAAGGAGTCGACGGCTTCAGGGAGGATAGAGGGTGACGTTTGAAGTTTGAAGTTTGAAGTTTGAAGTTCGGAGTCCTTCATCTTGAACATGGCGATGATGCGCTGTCCGCCAGTGATGTCCTGATAGAGCGTGATGGCCTTCTGGTCGTTGCCGCTGACAGGCAGGAAGTCGAAGATGTTCTCGTTGTAGCGCAGCGAGGCCATCATGAGCAAGAGCAGGCAGACAAGAACCGTGAGCGAAGCCATGCAGAGACGGCGGCGCTCATGAAGGAAATCGAAGATGCGGAGGAAGAAGGAAACCATTAGAGATTGAGAGAATGAGAGATTGAGAAAGTGAGAAAATGAGAGATTTAGAAAATGAGAGATTTAGAAAATGAGAGATTGAGAAAATGAGGGCGGGTGCCGTGAGGTTAATGGAACAAGTTGTTGAGCCACTGTAGGAAACGGTGTTTCCACTGTATGGCTTCAGCGGTGGTTCTCTCCTCGCTGATGCCGAAGCCGTGGCCTCCTGTGCGGTAGTGTTCGTAATGATGGGGGATGTTGCATGCTGTCAGTGCCGAATCGAGCAGTTCAGCGTTGCGGTAATCAACCACGGGGTCGTCGTCACAGTTCATCAGGAATACCGGCGGGCAGTTCCTATGTATATGTTTTTCTATAGAGAGGGAATCTTTCATGGCCGCTGACGGGAACTCCCCCAAGAGTCCGCGTCGCGAGCGTTTGTGGGTACAGGGATGAGTCATGGAAACGACAGGATAGATAGAGGCAACGAACGCCATTGCCGAGGGCGTCGCTGCTACCTGTTCGGCTGTGTGCATGACAAGATGGCCGCCAGCAGAGAAGCCCATGCATCCGATGCGGTCTGGGCGTACCCCATATTCGCCAGCATGATTGCGGACGCTGTCAAGAGCCTGGCGCAAGTCCTGATAAGCGGCAGGAAAGGAAGGCTCCTTAAAACGAACATGGAAGGCAAAAGAAGCCCATCCACCATGACTATATTCCAGGACGAAAGCTGCGATGCCATTGTCGCGTAGCCATTGCGCCACCTGTTTTCCTTCAATATCCTTGTCAATCCAGAAGTAACTGCCTCCCGGGCAGACGATGACGGCTGTACCGGTAGGGTTCTTGTCAGGGATGTAGGCGGTGAGCCTACTGGCATGAACGCTGAATGAGAAAAAGAGGAATTGAGAGAAAAAGAGAAGGAGAAATTTCATCGTTTTTGATTGCCTACGAGCTGATTCAGTTCGCGGAAGAAGGTGTTCTCTCTCTGAGCTATCTGCTGCAGGAGGTCGCCCAAGTCATCGTATGTAAACTGTGCATCGGAGCCCTTGTCGCGTTTCTTGAAAATCCTGGAGGCTTTATAGGCGAAGTCTCGCCAGAGGTCACCAATCTCAGTGATGCGTCGGGAGTAGTCGTTCAGCTCGGTGATACCCGTCCGTGCGGCAGCCTCCTGGAGGAAAGCGCCATACATAAACCGGAAACCTGCTCCACCAGTACCTATCTCTTCGAGCATACGTATGACCTGCGCGAGATTCAGCAATGCCTTTCGCCGTCCCATGGTCTGCTCCCATTTCCGTATTTGCTTAGAAAGGTAGAAAATGCCGTTCGTGCCCACATAGGGAATGAACCGGGGTTGCGAGGTCATGTACCAACAGGTTTTCTTGATGGACTTGAGGATAAGCTTATTGAGGAATTCCTTATCAGGACTGTCAGGCCGCAGTTTCTCAGCCAGATTCTCCGGCACAGACTTAATCCAGTACATCTGTCCCATGAGCGGATAGACACCACCATCGGGGAAACGCACCCGTGCAAGGTCACCGGAGCTGATGGTCACTTTCTGCGTGGCATTGGAATCGAGCACGCTGTAAACATCCGCTTTCTCGTCCTTTCCTATGACACAGATGTTATGGCCATTGAAGCGGAAGCGGTACTCGCGGGGGATATAAGGCAGTTCGTACATGCCCACGACGCAGCCCACGGGAATCTGCTGTCGCAGCAGCAGCTCGTCAAGCTTGCGCATGGCCTTCTCACGACTGAAAAACCGCCGTGTGGCGGTCTTGATGCCCAGCAGCTTCGTCACACGACTGAACAGGACACCGGGGAAGGTGCGGAACGCCGTGACGGGCAATCCACCCATTTTGACGAACGTGAGATGGGTAAAGAACAGTCCGCTCGCCAGTCCGAAAATCATGGGTTCCGACAGATTGATGCCGTAGAAGCGCAGGAGTGCGGAGATGGCGCCGTTTTCGCAATGGGCAGCGGGACGGTGGTCGATGTTCAGTTCAAAGCCATGATAGTCAGCAGGCTGCTGTAACTGCATACGGCTTCTGGCATCCTTGTCGTCGGCCTCGTCCAACGCCAGTTCCAAGGCTTCATTCTTCGGTGTCCAGCCGTCGCTCATGACGGCTTGGTATTGCCCTTGGTCATCGACGGCATAGTTGACATCGCGGATAACGCTGTCCTTGTAGTATTTCAGGTCCTGAGGGACGTCCTCGACTTTCATGAAAGTTGAACGGGGGAATGGGGGAAGGAGCCGCGCGAATACGCGCTACACCCGACCCGGTGAAGAATGGAAGAAACGGCTGAGGCTGGTGAGCATTAACAGACGGTGAGCATGCAGTAGCAATAGGAGAAGCGGGCGCTCTCAGGAATCATCATCAGAATCCTCTGGCCTTTCTGCAACTTGCCAGAATGCATCAGTTCCTCAATCATGGCGAAGGCCGAAGCGGAGCCGATGTTCCCGACATGCGGAAGATTCAGGAACCACTTTTCCTCTGGGATGAAGAATCCCCTCTGCTTAGACTCTTCCAGAATCTTGTCCTTGAAGAACATGGACGAAAGGTGTGGCAGGAACCAGTCTATGTCATCGGGCGAGAAATGGTATTTCTCACTGAGCTGCAGGAGGAAGGTCACGCCTAACGGTACGATGTTCTCGGCCAGCATGCGCGTGTCCTGCTTGAGGGCAAAGAGCGTCTGCGTGAGCCATTCCTGCTGTGGGAAGTCAGCCCAGCCCTTCAGCCTGCCGTCTGCTTCTTTCTCGGCACCGGCGTACATGCAGGTTTCCTTGGTGTTGGCGAAGGAAGTGATGTCGATCCAGTCGATGCGAAGAGAAACATCGCCGTCAGCTGGCTTCGGCTGTAAGAGCAGGGCGAAGGCACCGTCGGAGAGCATCCAGCGCAGGAACTCTTTTTCAAATGCGAGCATGGGCTGGTTTTCCAACTGTGCCAACCTTTCCGACTCCTCCTGAAAATAAGAAGCCTTCATCCAAGATGACAACCGTTCCGATGCTGCCGCCACGGCGTTTTCCGACAGTCCCAACTGCACGGCCATACAGGCATATTTCAGGGCATCGACACCCGTACAGCAGGAACCGGCGAAAGCCACTACCTCAATGTTCCTGTTGCCACCAAGTTCGCCATGCACCATCGAGCCGTGTGACGGCAGGATCTGCTCTGGCGAAGAAGTGCCACATGCCAACAAGTCAATGTTGTCGACGGTTAGGTGGTCGTCGAAAAGTCCCCTAATGGCGTTCGCTGCCATTTGCGGATTGGTATGCGTCATGTTACCATCTTTGTCCAACGCATAATAGCGCTGTTTGATGCCATTACGCTTCAGGACGATTCTCCTGGCCTTCGACGGCTTTCCGTCGACCATGCCAAGATAAGTCTCCATGTCATCATTGCTGACAGGTTCGTTCGGTAAGAACTTACTTGACCTTGTTATATATACTTCCATAGTGAAATGATTATTACTTACAGTCTTCCAGCCTGTTCCGCCCGACATGCTGTAGCGGATAGGTCAGATAGAAGAATAGTTGGCTGAAAGGCGAAACCAAGAAAAGGACGGCGAGCAGATAGATGTAGAAAAGGTTGAGGCGAAAGCGCCGGCGCTCGTCCCTGAAGCCTCCCTTCCGGCGGATAAATGCAGCCCACAGGCCGAACATACGGTGGCCGGCCTTCTCCATGAACAGCACGGAGGGCTTGTATTTGATGGCTCCAACCTCCAACAGGCGTTCCTGCAGGTGGCCGAGGTCGCCCCCAAGCCATGAGCGACGTATGACATCCCCAAATCGCGATGCCCCCAGGATGTCTTCGGCAGAGATGCCAGCATCAGGCAATACTCCCCTACCCTCTTTCCGTCCATATATCAGCCAGCGGATAATAGTGAGCACGCTGACCAGGTTCGGCGCTTCATCCTGTAGGACAATATGGCCTACCTGTCGGGCATGGGCATCATTGAGGTACGCCTTGACTTTACGGCTGGTCATCAGCCACATGTTGCGGCAGACATTCACAAACACGACGTTTCGCCCATTGAGATACGCCCTCACCTTCTGGTCGGTGAAGAACGACTGGAGCGGAAGCGACGGGGAAAGGAACCATGACTGACCGACGACCATGACCAAATCAGCGTCTTCTATGTCTGAGAAATCTATCGGCACAATCCCTGACGGGGGCATGCCGAGTCGAGTCTCCGGAAACGTGTCGAAGAACTCGTACTTGCTCCACGGGAAAGGATAAGCCTGCTGCGGGACAATCTGTTTGTATGAAAGAGTGAAAGATGACAGACCTTCGGCGATGCTTTTTGCAACGCTGAGAGCCTGTCCACTCTGGGTAAAATAGAATATCGCTACTTTCATTCTCTCATTTCCTCCAATTCACTGAACAAGCCATCAGGCTGCCAGCGAGTACCCCCAACATGCCATGCAGAGTGATGCATTGTCCGGCCAACAGCAGGTTTGGTATGTTCGTGTGGTATGAAATGCTGCCTGCGGCAAAGACGTTCACATCTTTTGCAATGCCATACATAGAGCCTTGCGGTACACCCGTGTAGTCCTGATATGTCAATGGCGTTGAAGTGTAATAACTCTCAATATTGTCGCGAATACCGGGAAATTCCTGTTCAAGCGCATTGATGACCGTCTCTGCCTTCCGCCGCTTGAAATCTTCATAGTCCTGTCCGCGGTGCCCGATGGTTGTACCCTGCCATTGCTGTACCTCGTCGAACTTCATGTAAGTGATGACTTGGCCTGACTCAGCATACTTCGGATGCAACTCATGGCAGAAGTGCATATAGAGCAGGAACTTGGGCCACGTTCTGTCATCGTAGTCCTCGCATCCCCAAATGGTATTGCCCCGGTAGAAGAAACGGTTGCTGTCTAAATAAGGTACCGTGTCCTTGCGGAATTTCAGATAGACAGTAAATGGCGAGATGGTATTTTTGGCACGTTGCAGCCGTTTTCGATATGCCGGTCTCAGAAGATGGCTGTCTACAAGGCCGACGGTGTTTGCCGGGTGTATGGCACTGACGATGAGGTCAGCAGGGAAACGCTGCCCGTCGGCAGTGATGACTGCGGTGGCATGGGATTCGTCGCACTCAATGTGTTGCACTTTGTGACGCACCAAGACCCTGCCGCCCCGTTTGCGGATGGTAGCCACCAGCGAATCGGCAATAGCACTGCTGCCACCAACGATACGGAAGGCACTCTGGTTATAGAAGTCTGTAATGAGGGCGTGGGTGGAGAAGGGCGTCTGGCCCCTGACACCTGCATAGAGGGGAAGAATGCCGACAAGCACCTGCCTCAGAAGCGGGTCGCTGATGATGCTGTCAATGACATCGCTGACACTCTTCCTATCGAATTCAGTATATACGCTCATGTCTGCATCCCTGTTCAGCGAGTGCAAGGGTGCCGATGACGAAACGGCATTGACGAGATCGTAATAGCGGGCTAAGTCGTCACGGCTTTTGGGAAAATGCTGTGCAAGTGTATTGATGAAGTTGTCCTTCCCGTTAGCGAAGGAGTAATGCTCGCCTTCGAAAGAGATGACATCATAGCCCATGGGATTGAGTCTGGAGAGTGTCACATCCTTGTCAACCTCAAGATAATGCAGAATGGTATGCAGTGTCTGGCCGGGGTCCGCACTGCCGATATAGTGCATGCCCGTCTCGAAGACTATCCCGTTACGACGGAAGCACTGCAGGCACCCTCCTGCCTGGCTGCCCTGTTCAAGTACCGTGACATCATACCCGTTCTTCGCGAGAATGACGCCACAGGACAAGCCTCCAAGTCCACTACCTATGATGACACATTTATTCATTGAACACTGACCATTGAACATGATGACTTATTCACATACAGGCGATGCATCCTCCGGGTCATTTCCCTGTAGTCGCAATCCATCACCTGACGTGGCATAACCTCCAACGACATCCGGCCGGGATGCAGATGGAACGACTTTTTGGGAAGTACCTTCCCGAAACCGTCGATAAATACCGGTACAATATCCAGGCCAAGCTTTTCAGCCAGATAAAAGGCTCCGCGGTGAAACCGCTGTATACGGCAGTCTACCGACCGTGTGCCTTCAGGGAACACCATCACTGAATAGCCCTTTTCCACTTTCGCGGCAATGGCTGCGGTCATCTGCTCCGTATCGGATATAGGGAAGAAGTCTGCATAGCGTATGATAATGCCGTAGAACGGATTATGCCAAACCCAGTTCTTAGTGAGTATAATCAGTTTCGGCGTCAGCATCATAATGCCCATCAAGTCAAGATGTGACTGATGGTTGCTGACGATTACCGACGGCTTAGCGAATGTCTCTCCAGAGGCATTCTTATACGAGAACGTCGTACCCGGCACGTGGTTGATGACGAAGTGCGCCCGGCGTTGTAGTATCTCATGGTATTTCAGCTTATGTTCGTCGGTGGCGCCGCCCAAAGTAATAAGGAAGAAGCCCCGCACCGTCAGCTCTATCGCCGAGCAGAGAAAATAGCAGAAGGAGAAGATGGTATACGCCCATTGTCTGATGGCACGTAACAGCGCTAACAGACACAGCACCGTATTAAGAATGCTGATACGTACAAAGTCGTATATAGGGCGGAAGTGACTCACGCGCTCACCTTCGGGCGGATAGTATACCTTCACTGGCACGGAGAGAACGGGCGTACCAGCCCATGCGGCAAAAACGAGCAGTTCGAGCTCTGCTTCGTAGCGCGAGGTAATGAGATTAAGCCCCCGGAGCGATGATAGCGAGTAGAGCCTATAGCCGCTCTGGGTGTCGGGCAGGTCGATGCCGGTCTGCAAGCGGAACCAGAAGTTAGAAAACTTATTGGCAAAAGTATTCTGTCGAGGCATGTTCTCTTCTGTCAGATTGCGCACCCCGACGATGATGGCGTCCTTATGATGCTCCATGAGGTCCAGGAAGCGGGGAATGTCGTCAGCAAAATGTTGGCCGTCGGCATCGATGGTGATGGCATGGGTGAAGCCCATCTCCTGAGCCTTCCGGAATCCGGCTACCAGCGCATGGCCTTTGCCTTGGTTCTGTGGGCAATTGACAATTGACAATCCTTGCGAAGCGTCACCCACGACGATCTGATTGAGCAGGTCAGAGGTGTTGTCGGTGCTGCCATCATTAACGACAATGATGTCTTGACAGTACTTACTCACGTCGTCAATGACCTGAAGTATGGTACCTGCGTTGTTATACGTCGGGATAATGACACAAAGCCGGAGGGTACTCATCTGTTATCCGGTGAAGGGTGAAGGGAGAGTGGTGAGAGGAGCAACGACATCTTGACGAACTGTTTGTGCTCGTCCTCTATGCTGACAAGGACTTTCAGACTTCCACCGCAACTTTCGGAGGCATTGTCCGTGGTACTGCCATCGATAAAGTCGAGCTTGGAAAAGACGAATCGGGGTTCGTCCTGAGGGCCAACAAGATTCTTAAACTTAATGTTCACGGCTTTCGAAAGCAGGAACCTCCTGTTGTACTTCTGCTCAAGTATTTCAGTGGCCATCTGTACGAGACAGACGCCTGGAGTCACAGGATTGCCAGGGAAATGGACACGGTAGAAGTTATGGGCGGCATTCAGTCTGACCTTGCAGACATAGTTGCCGTCAGTTGATTCCGTGGAAACGATATGGTAGAAGTCGTTTATCAGTTTCATTCTCTCAATTTCTCATTCTCTCAATCTCTCATTCTCTCAATTTCTCAAAAGTATAGCGTACTTTGAATCGGGTGTTCTCGACAACCATGTTGCCGTTAGGTGACACCGTGAACTTTCTCTTCTTTTCAATGACATCCCGTTGTTGCGGATTGGCAATCCCCGATTGCATGTTCGACAAGATGAAACGGAAATCGTTTCGCAGGACTTTGCGGATGTACCATTTGTCGAGGGGGCGGATAACATTGAACACCTTGGCCTTGCTACTGTCGTAGGTGAAATCGAAAGCCTTCACGCCAAACTCGTTGACAACTGTGCCGACGATGGTGCTGTCAGGCTGGATGTTGATGATACAGATGCCGGTAACTTCGCGGCCTCTGATTTCCATGAACAGGTTGTATTCGCGGCACACCGTGCCAGAGGGTTCGCCCAACGGGTACCGTCTACATTCAGCTATCTGAGCGGGAGAGCCGCCTGAATTCCCGCTGGCAAAACCAGCGGACACTATGGTTGACACACTGGCATGGCAGGGTAACAAGAGCAATAACAACTCAACGAATGTCAAACAAAGACTCATTGACAGGCGTGTTGGTCTTGATATTGTTGAGCCTGACGAGCGTGACATCTCCCGTCTTTTCCTCCATCTTCACCATGTTGACCATGGTCAGTGCAGGGTCAAAATGGATTTCGATGACATTGTAGATCTGCTTCACCTCCTTCTTCTTGGGATACAGCTTGGCAAAATAGCCCTTATCAGACTTGTACATCTCCACCCCGAAATCCGACGTGCTCTTAAGGCCGTCTCCCGTAATGCTGTTCAGAATGATGCTGGTAATCTGGCGGAACATTTTATTACCCTGAACATTGATGTCCTGTGTGGACTTGGTGGACTTGATGCGCACCTTGTCGCCGTTAAGGATGAAGGTGTAGTCGTATGGCGACGTGTATTGCCAGCGCAACTTATCGGGCTTTTTGAAATACATGACGCCCTCGGACTTCATTTCCCGGCTCAGAAGCTTCATGCTTTTGGTCTGGGTGAACTGACACTGCATAGCGGTCATGACCGATGCCGACTTGTCAATCTTCTGGATAATCTCTTTCTGTTGGTCCTGTGTCAGCTTTGTCTGAGCACTAACGGAGATACAGGGAGACAAGAAGATGAGAAAAGAAAATAGTATTTGTTTCATATTTTATCTGCAATGTTTAGTCTATTTCGCAATGAGCACGCAGCCGGTGAGAATGAGGAAGACGCCAACCCAGCGTACCATAGGAATCTGTTCGTGGAAAAATATCATAGCCGCAAACATGCCCATGACGTAACTGAGACTGACCATAGGGTAAGCCATGCTGAAAGGGAAGTGCTTGATGATGTACATCCAAAGGATAGAGGCGGCAGCGTAGCATATACCACATGAGAAGAACTGCCAGTTGATGAGCAACCGCTTAAAAAACTGGAACGTGAACGAGAAAGAGCCGGCCTTGGCAAGCCCATATTTCATAAACACCTGTCCCCCAACGAGGAGGCAGCACTGGATGAGTGAGATAGGCAGGAGCTTCAGAATCATAGTTTCTTGAGCAATATGAATGAGAACTGCTGGTTTTCCATCTGATTCACCAGTAGAATGCTGTTCAGCTCCTGAACCAGACAAGGGCTGTCAGAGTCATAGAGGAACGAGGGCAGATGGTTCTGCTTCAGACAGTGAGCGGCAGCATAGAGTCCCAATGCCGACGATGTATAGTTTTCGCCGAAAAGATGCTTGTAGTGCAGGCGGGGTCTGTCGGGGAAGAGATTGGCAACGAGAGTCTGATAAGAGAGGTCGTTGGCGGGATTCCCGTTAATACCAGTCATAACGGCAGAAATGTCGGTGATGTTTGAAATTTGAAGTTTTAAATTTGAAGTTTGAAGTTTATAAGTTGGAGTTTTACTTAAGCTATAGTATTTATCTCCTTGGTTTATAGCGATTTCAGAAAGTTCACAGAGAGCGTCGGATGTGGGTTGTGTGTTGAGCATCATTGACATGGCGACCTCGCCACAGGGGACCATGCCGGGTTGTCCGACATATCCGGCTTTCTTCAGCAGCGTGAAGTATGACTCTACCATTTCGTCGTGGCCACCCACCAAAGCCGTGGAGATCTTGCCTAACTGCATCTGCATCCAAGCGTCGAGCACAGCGAGGTCGAAGCTCATGGCACCATGGGAATAGGTGGTATTATAGCCGTGGGTCTTGGTGTAAATGCCCAGAGTGGAACCTACAGTATTGTGAGTGGACTGCATGAACCACGTAGGGCTGAGCATCTCTTCTTCGTTCTCCACCATGGCATCGAGAAATTTCTCTGTGCAGTCCAGACTTCCTATGCTGGTGCCAGTGATAATGGCATCGGGATGGTCTATCGCTGTGTCGTTCAGGACTTTCATGGTAGTGACCAAAGCGCGCTTCAAGAGTCCTCCCATGCGACGTGCCTCGTTGGCTGGCAGATAGTCGCGAAACGCAGGATTTACAGCCTTCACCAGCCGATTGTCATAGCTCAACGGCTCATCCATCCATTGCTGCGACAGTGGCTGCTGGATGGAAATCTGTTCTGCGGCCTGTATGAAGATTCTCTTCTGTGTCATATCGCTCAATTTCTCATTCTCTCAATTTCTCAATTTCTCATTTTCTCATTTTCTCATTCTCTCAATTTCCCGAGAGGATGATAGATGAATCATTTCCACCGAATCCGAAAGCGTTGCTGAGGACATGAGTGATGGGATTTCCGCTGGCAAGACCAGCTGACGCTGTGGTGTAGGGTATGATGCCGTTGTCCATCGGTGTGTGCCAATTCAGATTGGCGGGTATGAACTGGTGCTGGATGGCGAGCAGGCAGAAGACGGCCTCGATGCTGCCAGAGGCACTGGTAGTATGGCCCGTGAACGACTTGGTAGAAGAGACTGGCGGCAGGCTGTCGGCAAAAACAGTCTTGAGCGCATAGCTCTCGCTCTCATCGTTGTTGGGCGTGCCTGTTCCATGAGCATTAACATACTGGATGTCGGAGGGTTTCAGACCTGCCACCGCCAACGCCTCCTGCATAGCCAGAACGGCACCCGTGCCTTCCGGCGACGAAGCTGTCTGATGGAAGGCGTCGCAGGCATTACCATAACCACTGAGACGGCCTATGGGCGTGGCATCGCGCTTGTTGAGTGAAGCTTCTGTTTCCATGACGAGGTAGGCAGCGCCTTCACCGAGGTTGAGACCTGCGCGGTCGCGGTCAAAGGGTCGGCACTGCTGATGGTCAAGGATCATGAGTGAGTTGAATCCGTTGAGGTGAAACATGGTGAGGCTCTCCGCTCCGCCGACAATAACAGTATCGGCCATTCCGCAACGCAGCATGTTCGCACCCGTTATGATGGCGTTCGTGGCAGAAGAACAGGCAGTGGACACTGTCGACAGAAAGGCGAACTGGCCGAAATAACCGGCAATCATCTTCGTACTGTCAGCACAGTTATGGGTAGCGATGAGTGCGTGAGCGTGATTGCAGTCACAATCTTTTTCTTGAGCATAGCAGAGCTCACGACGGTCCATGCCTCCGACTGTTGTAGCCGAGATGAAGGGAACGGCGCTCAAGGCTTCGCCAGAGAGCCCAGATTGTTCCAAAGCTTCACACAAGGCAAGTCGGCCGATCAGGGCTGTGCGGGTGAGGAACGGATCGTAGGGCATACGGAGCATCTCCATCATTTCTTCGTTACTAAGCTGAACCTCGCCAACAGGCAAGTCGCAGTGCCGTGACTGGAGATATTTCATCGCACGGATGCCAGAGCTCCCCTCGATAAGGGAGGTCAGCGTCTCAGCCTTGCCGACACCAATGGCCGACACGACCCCTGCACCCGTTATATATATCGGCTCCATCCGCTACAATCCTTTCTTTTAGTCCGCGTCACTTCGTCCGATTCTCAGCAATAAACCGGGCCATGACATTAATGGACTTGAATATTTCCCTGCTCTTGCGGGGGTCTTTCAGCTTGATGCCGTACTTCTTCTCAATGAGTACAATCAGCTCCAAGGCATCGATGGAGTCAAGGCCAAGGCCAGTGCCGAACAATGGGGCATCGGCATCAATCTCCTCTGGAGCGACATCTTCCAGATTAAGTGCATCAACGATTTCTTGTTTTAATTCTGTAACTAATTCTTCCATATTCTTTAATTGTCTCTAAGTTCAATGATGTATATGTCGGCTTCGAAATGACTATCGTCCTGATAGTCAATCCATCCGCCGATAATGCTTTTTGTTTTCTGGTCAGCGAACGAAAGGCGGAGGGTCTGCCATATCTGCTCGTCGTTCTGCTCGTCAACTATGTAGAAAGAGGTCTCGCCATGATAATGATTTCGCATGGCAATCTCGCCAGTGACGATGTTCGGCAGGGTATAGACAAATACCGACGGACTGGGGAAATAATCATCAGGAGTTATCGATTCCAAATATTTCCTGTCGGCAACGATAGATGAAGAACGGTTGAAAAGAATGACCGCCCTGTCTTGATACGTTTCTTCGCTCTTCACTTTTCGCTCTTTACTTTCGTTACGCGCCTCTTGCACCAGCAGTAACTCCGAAGCGATAAAGCCCAAACGGCTCAGCCCGTCCATCTTGTAGTATTTGGGATAGTCGTCCACATAATGCTTATATAGCCAAGTAAGCAGCTCACCGCCCGTTTCTTCCACCGCAACAGGCGTACCGTCGACAACCAGCGACGACGGGGTAAGCTTGAGAGAATGAGAAGGGTGAAGAGTGGAGGGTGAAGGGTGGAGGGTGAAGGGTGAAGGGTGGAGGGTGAAGGGTGAAGAGCTGGGCTTAGTCACGAGGATGGCGGCGTTACAACCACCGAAGCCAGAAATCATCTTCACGAAACTGGCCTTTTCGGTCGTTACGTTCTGAGCTGACAGCTGTATCTTTCCCGAAACGCCCATTTCCTGGAATCCCCTGGTGGCGAGCACCGTATGGTCATCAGCTGCAGCCATCGACAAAATAGTTTCCATGATACCTGCAGCACCAAGGGTATGACCGAAATAGCCTTTCAATGCATTGACAGGCACATCGCTGAGTCCAGCCCTCTCTATGGCTACCGATTCCATCTGGTCGTTGAACATGGTGGCGGTGCCGTGAGCATTGACAAACGCAAGGTCTGTGGTGTTAACACCTTCGATGACAGAGGAAAGAGCAAGCCATGCTCCTTCTCCGTTCTTGGAAGGTGAACTGATGTGGAAAGCGTCGTTGCTTACAGCTCCACTTTCAACTGCCCAGCCATTGTTCACCGGCTGGTTTGTGAGGACAAGCGTAGCCGCTGCCTCCCCGAGATTCAGACCAATACGCTCTAAGTCGAAGGGCTTGCACTCGTCTTCAGAGATGGCCTTCAAAGACTGAAAGCCGGAAACAGTGAACTTATTTTGTACATCGGCACCACAGACAACGGCATAGTCATAGCATTTTGCCTCTAAAAGCCGCATGGCAAGGATAATGGCCGAGACACCCGAAATGCAGGCATTGCACACGGTGATGGGCTTTGTCGTAATGCCCAACCGTCTGGCAATGTGCCTGGCTGCCGTTCCCGGATAAATAGCCGTGTCGTCCTGTTTGCTATCGAATATCAATTCGATATTTCCCTTAGTGGTACTCAGGATGAATACGACGTTGGAGGCCGACACGTCTATAGGTGATGCCTCTATCGCTTTCCTTGCAGACGTGAAGGCCAGCGACTCAAAGCGGGTAAGCCCCTCAACGGCCATCGCTGCGTCCTGTGTCTCAGTGAAAAGGGAGGCAGTGAAAGACTCAGGGATTCCCCACTGATGCTCATAACGACGGAGGGCAGAACGTCCGGCCTTCACAGCCTGATAATTCTGCTCTGTCGTCTCACCCAACGGTGACAATATGTTATCAGCCAACCGATACACCATTTTCCTCAATGTTCAAAGCTCCACCGTTTTTTCCACTTCTCATAAAACGCCGGCGTCTCCCATACCAACTGGTAGTCCTTGTCCATAAACACCTGTACCGAATGACCCGTTGCCATCAGAGCGCCGTCCTCTGGATTGCGTATCTCATAATCGAACACAATCTTGGCGGCTTCCGTGGGACGATAGATAATGGTAATCTCCGGCTCCATGCCATATTTCAGGGGCAGCTTATACTGAAACGACAAATCGACAATGGGGGCATAATAACCGCTACTTTCTATGAGCTCGTAGCCCAAATCATACTCTTTTCCGAAGAACTCCCGGGCGTCCTCAAAGTATTTCGCGTATGCACCATGCCATACTACCCGCATGACATCGACCTCGCTGAAGCGTATTTTAAACTTAAGAGTCGTCTGGAGTGTCTTCATGGTTTCTTCAAACAATAGCTTCGCTGACTTCAAACTTCAAAAATCAAACATAAAAGTCCTCAGTCCGTCAGTGCAATCTTCATCCGGGCAGTGGCGATGGTCTCGTCACCAACCTTTGTTTCAACACCGGCGAGAGTCAGGTTGAATACCTCTTCTATGATTTCGACATAGGTGGTCAGCGTCTCATGGCAGTCCGGCTGACGGCAGATGACACAGTCGCGTATGTCGCCAATGAAACCTATCTTGATGGATTCACTGCCCATCCGACTGATGCACCCCATTCGGGCAGCACACGACTGAGCCATGTTTTCAATGATGCCGGCAGGCGACAACTTCCCTTCGTCCAAGAATATATTGTCCTCACGTATCGTTAATTCCGTGACAGCATCCTTCAGATTGAAACTCAGGATTTTGTCCACCATGACAAATGGCGGACGCTGGGGAATGAGACTCGTGATAGGGATGCTCTGCCAGTCCATGGTTTCTGATTAGCTGACCTTGGATTCTATGTAGTCATAGAACTGTGAGAGCGTCTTCACATTAGTCATCTCCTGCGGTTTGATTTTAAAGCCGAAATTCTGCTCAACGATGACCACGATGTCCACATAGTCCAAACTGTCTATGCCCATGTCCTCCTTCAGACGCGATTCAGGGAAGATGTTCTCCTCCTCGATTTCGAGGTCATCAATCAGGAATGCTTTTACTCTCTCTTCAATTTCCGTTCTTGTCATAATTCTCTTTTGTTTGTAATATTGTACTATTAATCATTCTCGTCGACACCAGCCACTCCCCTTCCGTGGGGAGGGGTAAAGGGTTGGCTTTTCCAGAACTCAAAGAAGTTATACCACTGTTCCGGATATAACTTGACCATCCGTTCCAGTTCTTTGACGTAAGCCGATGCCAATTCTTCCATCTGCTGCTTTCTGGGTGCATCCTTGCTATATGGCAGCGGCGTCACGTAAATCTTGTAGCTTTTACTCGATGTCTTCATCACGTTCACCGCCAGTGTGTCAAGGCCGCGCATCGTGGCTACGCTAAACGGGCCTAAAGGGAAGTCGGCAGGTTTGCCGAGGAACGGCACAGTGATGAATTTCTGTGACCCGAAGATGCGGTCGGCAGGCAGGCTTACCGTCTCTCCATTTTCCAGGGCATTGTCAATCATAAACAGATGGCTCATGTCATGGCTGACGGGAATCATCTTGATGTTCGTACCAGCAAACATCTGCTCACGACCTTCCATAACAGACTGTTTCTCACCGTAGTATACTAGTGCGTTAAATGGTTTATGCTGGGCTACCAAGGTGTAGCCGGCTATCTCATAGTTTCCGATATGCGAACTGAGCTGAATAAAACCCGCCTCCTGTTTTGCTAACTGGAGGAAATGGTCATACCCCTCCATCTCGACGTGGAACTTCTTCCCGGCAAACATGGCAAACCTGTCAATGACCACCTGACTGAACAAGCAGTGGTTCACGTATGTTTTCCATGCCGCACGCCAGACGCCATACCCATGACGCTGACGGAAATATCGGTAGATGATACTGCGGCTCTCGTTCAACACAAGACAGACAGGCACGATGAAGACTGCGGTAAAAGCATAGAACAGCCTTACATCCGCCCATCGCAGCATACAGATGAGTCCTTTGTGCATCCACCTGTTGCCAAAAGTGGTGCCAGCCCATTCCATTTCTGCCGTCTGTTCCTTCACTTCCTCAAAGTTCAATGTTCAAAGTTCAAAGCTCAAAGCTCAAAGATCAATGATCTTCCTGCACACCAAAATGGAGTGCCCCTGACCCAGGTGGTCGTGGATCTGCTCTATCTCCAGACCAGCCTCTCGGATGCAAGTCTCCATGTCCTCGGTGTTGTACATCTTGGAATTGCCATTGGCCAACGCAGTGAAATATAGGCTGGTCATGGTCAGGCAGAAAGCGGCCGGCTCAAAGCGCTGACGGTCCCACAGGGTTTCCATGATATAGATACGGGTTTCCGCTGTCATAGCCGCCTTGGCACGAAGCAAAATGCCCACAATCTCCTCCATGCTGAAGCAGTCGAGGAACTGGCTCATCCAAATAGCATCCAGCCCACCTTCACGCTTGGGAAAGTTGGCCCTGCTGTCAAGCAGGTTGATGCCATAGCCCGTAATACGCTCCATGCCGGGCTTGCCCGCTATGTTCTCTTTCATCATGCTAATCTGCTGAGGCAGGTCGAGAATAGTTACTTCCACATCAGGGTCGTAAGCCACACACAATAGAGCCCATTTGCCCGTGTTGCCGCCGACATCGTAGAGCGACTTCACATGATGTTCCTTGAAAATTATCTCCAAAGCTTCCGGGAAGGAAGAGTCGCTATAGAAGTGGTCAAAGCCAAACCAGCTCTTCTGTACCTGCGGTGGAAGGCTCGACAGCCCTTCATAGATAGTAGGCCACGGACCAAAGTGCCTCAAACCTTCCGGACGGCCGTTCTTCAGTGATTCTTCCAACCGGAACCAACCTTCGTAGTTGACATCATGGTTAAAATCCAGATTAGCACGGGTGGCAGGGTCGTTCAGCAGGAACCATCCTGTCTTCGATATGGTAAAGCGGGCTGTCTTTGTGTCGACTAATATTGTACCGATACACAGCGAGGCTTCCGTCAGGCACTTAACGGCATAGTCAGAAAGCCCTGTCTTCTCGCAGATTTCCTGACGTGTCAGACCGTCCGACGAGTTGCGTATCAAGTCGAGAATACCCCATTTCACCATCAGCCGAGATGCTTGGAACACCACTGGCCCCCATGCGATGAATTCAGCTAACCGCTGTGCTTCGCGGGCCGACAGCTGTTCTTCTGTATATACCTTTTGTAAAGCAGGTGAAAGATTCATTTAAATATCATGTTTCAAATTTCAGACTTCAAACCTTCTCCCTCCACAGGTTGGAGTAGTTGAACCACTGCAACGGATACATGTCGAGCAGCCTTTCTATCTCTGCCGTATAGCCATCGGCTATCTGCTGCCGCTGCTGGCTCTTGGGCAAAGTCTTGTCGTAATCAATAGGAGTGAAGTAGGCCGTGTACGAACCGTCCTTCTCCTTCATTGCACTGGCCATAATGACATTTATGCCGCGCGTCGTGGCCAACGAGAATGGCCCTTTAGCCAGGTTTACCTGATGGCCGTGGATGGTTGATACCACCACCTTATTTATATTCATAAATCGGTCGGCAAAGGCGCTAACCGTCTCGCCGCGGTCTAAGGCATTGACAATATCTTCGCTGTAAGAAGTGTCGATGCCTACAGGAATCATTTTGATATTCGAGTTACCGAAAGAAGCTTTCCGATAGCCCATAATCGACTGTTTCTCACCGCCATATACCAATACGTTACAGGGCTTGTTTACGTGGAGTGAATAGCCTAATATCTCGCAGCAACCGATATGGGCACCTAACTGGATGAATGCCTCAGGGCTTTCCAACAGCTTGTTATAGTGCTCCAATCCGTTATACGTCATTTTGAATTTGTGGCCGGCATACATGGCAAACTTGTCAATGACCGTCTGCCCGAACAGGCAGTGGTTCTGATACGTCGAACGTAGCGACTTCCACCAGCCATAGCCCCGCATGTGGCGAAAATATCTGAAAGTAAGGCGCGCACCGGGACTCAGTACCAGCGTCACGGGAATCACACAGACGGCCATAAAGGCATAGAACACCCGGATGTCGACATGCTTCAGCCAGCATATCAGCGTTCTGAACATCCACGCACTGCCGTATGTCCGCCCCTCAATCTTCATTCCTTACTCGTCAGTCTTAGCTCTTCACTTTTTTCACCACCAGCGCACTGTTTGTCCCCCCGAATCCGAAGGAGTTGCTCAGCACCGTGTTCACTTCTGTGTCAACAGTCTTTGCCGTTAGGTTCAGCGGCTCGGAGTATTCGTCGGGTGTCTCGAAATTGATGTTTGGAGCCACGAAGCTGTTCTGCATCATAATGATGCTGTAGACGATTTCCGAAGCCCCCGCCATCCAGCACTCATGCCCCGTCATCGACTTCGTGGAACTAATGAGCGCACGCTGTCCGTGGAACATGCGGTCGAGAGCAATAGCCTCGTACATGTCACCCTGATGGGTCGATGTGGCGTGTGCATTGATATAGTCGATATCGTCCAACTCTATTCCAGCATCCTTCACGGCACGGCTCATAGCTATGAAACTGCCTTCGTCGCTCGGCTCTGAGATGCCGCCGCCATTGCTCGAAAAACCATAGCCCACCACCTCGGCCAGAATGGTGGCTCCACGACGGACGGCATGCTCGTATTCCTCTAAAACCAACGAGGCTGCTCCACCACTGGGAATCAAACCGTCGCGGTCCTTGTCGAAGGGACGACTGGCCTTCGTGGGCTCATCCATGCGGACAGAGAATGCGTTCAGCGCGTCGAACGACGACATAGCGTATTTGTTCACTTCCTGTGCACCGCCGCAGAGAATCATATCCTGCAGGCCCTGCTTGATGAGCAGATAAGCCAAGCCTATCGAGTGAGAGCCGCTGGCACAGGCCGAACTGACCGAGAAGTTCACGCCGCGCAGATGGAAGATGGTGTTCATATTCATGTTCACCGTCGAGTTCATGCCCTGGAATATCAGCCCGGAACCTATCATTGCCGAGTCATGCTTCTCTTCCATAATTCTGTCTGCTTCCACAACAGCCCGCGACGACGAGTCATTGCCGAAAATAACGCCAACCTCGTTGTCTAACAGGTACTGATTGTCAATGCCCGCCATCTGGAAGGCATCACGGCTCGACATATACGCATACTCAGCTTCTTCCGACAGTCCCATGCGGGTACGGCGGTCAAGAACGCCCTTCAGCTGCGGACGCTTCAACAAGCCCGTCAAGCCCGAACGGAATCCGTATTCTAACCTATCCTCGTCAACGCCAATGCCCGAACGCCCCGCGTAGAGCGACTCCTTTACTTCTTCTATACTTGTACCGAGACAGGACCAAATGCCCATTCCCGTTATTACTACTCTTCTACTCATTTTCTTCAGTCTTCAATGTTCTTCCTTCACTCTTCCCCTTTCACTCTGCTTCCTATGGTCTGGGGTAGCGCATATTCGCGCGTCCCATTCCCTTTACGTATACAGTCCTCCATTTATCGAGATGACTTCTCCCGTAATATACGCTGCCTCGTCAGACAGCAGGAACATCACCAGCGCGGCCACCTCTTCAGGGCGCCCGAACCGCTTCATCGGAATCAGCTGTTTCAGCTCGTCCTGCGGCAGTTCCTTCGTCATATCCGTGTCAATGAATCCCGGTGCTACCGCATTCACCGTCACGCCACGGGCTGCCGTCTCCAAAGCCAGTGCTTTTGTCGCACCAATCAGCGCAGCCTTTGCCGCACTATAGTTCACCTGTCCCTGCATACCCTTCAGGCCCGACAGCGACGACATGTTCACAATCCGTCCGCCACGCTTGCGCTGCATCATACCCGGCAGCAACTTCCGCGTCACATGGAAAAAGCCGTTTAACGACGTGTTGATGACAGCATCCCAGTCCTCGTCAGCCATCATGAACATAACATTGTCACGCCTGATGCCGGCATTGTTCACCAAATAGGCAATATAGTCGTCAGGATGCTCACTCGACCAGCCGTCAAGAGCCGTCTCCACTTCCTCAGCGTTACCCACATCGAAGCGCAGCAGTTCTGCACTGCCGCCAAGCGACTCAATCTCTGACTTCACTGCCCGCGCAGCATCCTCATTACTCTGATAATTAATGATAACCGGAACTCCCGTCTTTGCAATCTCCATGCAGATTGCCCTTCCGAGTCCCCTGCTACCTCCTGTTACAAGTGCGTATTTCATTTACTTTGAACTTTTATCTTCTGAATTATGAACTCGGCTCGTCCAAGAACACTCTTATTGCCTCAGAGCGGAAGCAAATTCTTGCGTCCCTTCGGTAGCAAGCGACCAGAGGTCGAGCGCTTCACTCTTCACCCTTCACTATCTCAATAAACGCCGTCGGTATGTAAGCCGTCGATACCAGCCCAATACCATACAGCGAGACAATCACCCGTTGCTGGCCGCACACACGGGCTACCCTTCCCTTAACACCTTCAAACAGCCCCGCAATAACCCGCACCTGTTCGCCGCCCTTATAGTGACACTTAGCTGGATCCACAAACAGCAGGTGCTCATTCCTGTTCACCGTCGCGCGGACGAAATTCAGCATCTCACCTTCAGGAATCGTCAGAGGAGGGTTCTTCCCGTTGTCATCCTGCTCAAAATGATTGTAATAATAAGACAGGTACGACAGAATCGGCGTCCGACGGACATAGGTTTCAGCCTTTTCCTTCGTCGTATAAACAAAAATCAAGTTCGGAACCAGCGGTTCAAGCACCCTTTTACGCTTGCCAAGCACAATCTTGTCCATATAACGCTTGGCAACATACGTGTAGGTACCATCCTCTATCAGATAGTCAGAAGCTTTGTCCTCGCGGCCATAGGAAGCACGGAATACAAACCATTCCTTATCTACCGATGGAGTATACTCTACCGACACCCCTGTTCGTGAGCTTTTGGCTTCGGGGAGGACATCAGGAGCAACCCTGGTGCTTGGAGGTATTTCCTCGCCTCCACGAGTGTACACATTAGACAATGTGTTCATTTCGGCTGCAAAATTACTAATTTTATTCTATATAAAAGAATCTACAGCCAAAAATTTTCGTGCTGTGCGGTTGAAACCTATCCGTTTTGTCGCGACATAGGACTGTTCTGTAGTGGGTGAAGCTTCCAAGCTTTGCAACTGTAGGAGGT
>Ga0310786_10001445_pt1 | contig 38333 bp, 71 predicted proteins | sample AusTroGonzalo_MG_FD_203881 | JGI IMG/M metagenome (GOLD analysis project Ga0310786, IMG submission 203881) | Bovine rumen microbial communities from tropical cattle in Woodstock, Queensland, Australia - Gonzalo_03 (v2) (version 2) | ecosystem: Host-associated > Mammals > Digestive system >... | reverse complement strand
GATAGAGAAATAACTCTAAAAAATTATATTTATGATATTTATTTACAATTATTAACAGAAGCACAATATAAAAAAGAAGTTATGCAATTTGAAATGAGATATTGCTTCTTGAAATTTGACACGCCTTTTGATAATATTTTAAATAAAGATGTAGAAGATTTTGATGTTTACATAATTAGAAGTGATAAAAATATAAATTGTTCGGAAAGTAAAACCGAGGCTAGTTATTTTTATTACTTTAAAAAAGGCGAAGTTATCGATATAGAAACAGATTTGGTTATTGAGGATTTATCTGATTATTATGATAGAAAAATAACAGCAATCGGTTTTGGCGGTGTTTATAATTATCAGAAAACAATATTCTCGTGTGTAGACACTTCTAATTATTCGATATATTTAAAATCTAACATGAATTTTGAACGCAAGGATATATTTACAACTGATACAATAGCGACAAATGGAATACCACACAATTTGAAACCGTTTTCGACAGAGTTTCATACGATTATAGATGGACACGGTGAAAGAAAAAATCTTATTTATCCAGTTCTTTATTCAATAGGCTTAGGAACGATAAAGGGACAAATGGATGAAGAATTTGTAATAGGAACAGATATAGATATAATAGAAGAAAGTAGTACAAGTTTTGGATTTAATATCAAAAAAGGATTAGAACCGACAAAGTTTCCGAGAGCGTCTATTTATCCGAGGTCTAATCTATATCCAGTAGCTTTAAAAATAAATAAAGAAATCCACCCTCACAAAAGGTTATATTCTGGAAGTGGTATCGTTCCGTTGCTTTCAAATTATAAGTATATAATATACAAATATAGATATTATTATTTTGACTCATTTTTATATGATTATGTTGATTTAGATAAATATTTTACAATTAATTTGCCAAACGAAACAGATGGACTATTTGAAATAGTTACAAAAGTTGAAAGGAGTGATGTTTAATGGCAAAATTTACATGGCAAGATGGTACGCTTGTATCAAAAGCCAAAGTTGAAATAGGAGGGACTATTTACGAAGTAGACCCAGAAGAATATTCTGGGGCAACACCTTTAAGTGCAAGTAATTTAAACGCTATGCAAGATGGAATTTATGAAGATATTGACGAAAACACTGAAAATATTGAAAAAATGAAACCCAAAATTTTATGGACTAATTCTACACCCGGAAATAGTTTTAGTGAACAAAATATTCCACTATCTTCCACAAAATATGATTTTTATGAAATACTCTTTGCTTGTACATCAACAGCAGAAGATTCTTTAAGAGTTGTTTCCAGTGGAAAAATCAAGAAAGGGTACGGTTCACGTTGCTCATATTCTTATGCTGGGTCTGGTGGTGTAAACGTAAAATCGAGGGTTATAGATTATATAAGTGAAAGTAGTATTAAATTTTATGATTGCTTTAGTTCTGTCGGCACAACAGCATATTCACAAAGTAATAGTAATATGATACCATTACAAATTATAGGATATGATTATAATTTATTTAGTTAAAAGGAGAAAATATGAAAAAAATTAAGAAAATTAATTGGAAAAATGTTTTAGAACGTGCATTGTGGACGTTCGCGCAGGGATTTATTTCAACTATGGTTATTACAGGCTTTACTAAAGAAGAATTAAAAGCCACATTAATTGGTGGCTTAGCTGGTGGGTTATCGGCTTTAAAAACAATAATTATGGAGTTAAAGGAGGGATAATATGCAAATAAGACAAATGCTAGTAAGCCCTAGCAAATATAATATAAAATGCCCGTATCACATGAATCCGACTAGAATAGTCGTTCATAACACAGATAACGATGCAAGTGCAAATAATGAAATAGCATATATGATTAGAAATAATTATGAAACATCTTTTCACTTCGCCGTTGATGATAAAGAAGTTGTTCAAGGCTTGCCATTAGACAGAAACGGCTGGCACGCATCGGACGGCAACGGTAAAGGAAACAGAGAGGGTATAGCTATCGAGATTTGTTATTCTTTATCAGGGGGAGACAGGTTTTTAAAAGCTGAAAGAAATGCTTGTAAACTAATTGCTCAACTATTAAAAGAAAGAGGATGGGGGATAGACCGAGTTACTAAGCACCAAGACTACACAAATAAATATTGCCCTCACAGAACTCTAGACATGGGTTGGGAAAGATTTTTAAATATGGTACGTGAAGAGATGGGACAAGCTCCAGCTCCAGCTCCAACTCATGACTATACAGGGGATATTACTTATCAGTCTTACGATAACGTGAAAAAGCAGTGGCTTCCGGAGGTAGTAAATGATCGTGACTATGCAGGAAATTTAGGGAACGGTTTATGTGGTTTTAGAGCTAAGCCAAAATATGGTACTATTTATATGCAAGCCCACTTGATGGGCAGTAGTTGGCTTGGTACTGTAACATCAGACAGATATGCGACAAATTCTATGAACGGTGATTCTTATGCTGGAATATTTGGTTATAAAATTGATGGGATAAAATTATGGAGTACACGTGGTTTTGTAGAATATAGAGTGCATTTAAAAGGCGGAAACTGGCTTCCATGGGTACGTAAGGCTGACGGAACTCCAGAAGGCTATGCAGGAATTTATGGATTCGAGATTGATGGTATACAAATGCGTTAAATTGTGATATAATTAAAATGTACTATTTAATAATAAATTATATGTGAAAAAAGTCTTTGAAAAATAAGGCTTTTTTTGTTGTGTAAAAAAAATATTAAAAAAGTATTAAAAAAGTATTGACAAAGTATTTTAAAAGTGTATAATAGTAAGTAAAATGAGGGAGGAATGAAAAATGAATTTTAAAATTAAAGATGACTATGTAAACATTTTTTGGGAGGAAAATTGGTATTCAATGAGTATTGAAAATATCAGATTATATTTAGGATTAGAAGATGATGAAAAAATAACAGAAGAAATTATAGAAAAATTTATGAAAAAATATTTTTAGGAGGAATAAGTATGAAAAAAAGAGTTTTAAGGAAATGGGTAGTTTATCTACTTGTAATTTTGACGACCATTGAATTTTGCATTTTAACAGCTGAATTTGCGAGTTTACTCGTTCAAGGTATATTTATACTAATTTGCGGTTTTTGTGGCTATATGAACGTAAAAATAATAAAAAAATGGGGTTTTGTAGAAAGGTGGCTAGATTAATATGTATTATTGTAGAAATTGTAAGATAGAGTTTGAAAACCCAAAGGAAGAAAAAACCACTTATGAAGACTTTTATGGAATAAGCACAATGTTTTCAGATTCTCATGAATGCACGATAAAGACGTGTCCGCATTGTGGTAGCGAAGAAATAGAGGAAATGGGAACTTGTGACAATTGTGGATATCCATGCAGGGATATAGATTTGACAGACACTGAAGAATTATTTGGTGGTGGTGTCGGCAATTTGTGTCCAGATTGCATGAGAGATTTAAGGGGGTGATGATATGATCGTGGCAATTGCTATTTTAAGTTCTGTTTTGTGTGTGTTATTAATTTTACTTTTTATCTTTTTAAGGCTTTTAAAAAAAGGTTGGATAGAGATAGGAATACCAACGAAAAATAAAGATAACATTATTTTACAAGAGCTTGAAAAAGAAATAAAAAAAGATACAGAAAAAGTATTGTAAAAATATTGTTAAAATAGTATAATAGTATTTGAAAGGAGGCAAGTATGAAGTTTAAAGAAGGTATATATATCCATTTTTTGGTAGAAAAAGAATTGAAAGAACAATTGCAAAAAGAAGCTAAAGAAAAAGGTTTGCCATTAAATGGATATATCAGAATGATTTTAAATGCGAGGAAAAAGTAATGACAAAAAAAGAATATTTGGAGAAGTTAAATAAGGCTTTCGGTGATTTTAAATTTTTCGAGGAAGGACATTATTATAAGTATAAAGGCAAAGATGTAGGAATATCTGTAACACGTTTTATAGAACAATATGCACAGGAATTTAAGCAATATGAAATAGCCGAACGTGTGGCAACTCGTGACGGCAAGACAGTTCAAGAGGTTTTAGATGAGTGGAAATATAAAAATGTATTCGCCTGTAACAAGGGTACAAACGGACACAACTTCGCTCAAAGTTTGTGGAACGGAGAAGAATATCAACCATTATTATTTGACCAGTCAGACAGCTTTAAAACGGCAAATAATAAGATATATGAACAAGCAAAAAACTTCTATAACGATTATAACATTAGATTAGAACACTTAGCTGACGAATATATCGTTGGTTCTGAAGAATACGATATTGCAAGTGCTATTGACCATTTGTTTATAAACAAATTGACTGGTGGCTTGGTATTAGTTGATTATAAAACGAACAGTTATTTAAGTGGTTATAACAAAAAAGCATATTCTAAAAAAATGAAAGTGCCTTTGCAACATTTGAATGATGACGCTATACATCATTACTATATACAATTATCAATTTATAAATATATTGTAGAAAAATATACGGATTTAAAAATTGAAGATATGTTTATTGTATATATGAGTGAAAATATTAAAAATTATGAGATTATTGAAATACCTTATTTAAAACAAGAAGTTACAAAAATATTAGAGAATAGGAGAGTGAAAAATATGAATAGTGTACCAATTTTATTAATAGGTGCTTCTGGTACAGGGAAAAGCACAAGTTTAAGAAATTTTAAAAGGGAAGAAGTTGCAGTTGTCAATGTGTTAGGTAAACCATTGCCATTTAAAAGTGATATAAAAGCCCCAAAGTGTGATGATTATGCTACAATATTACAAGCTATTAAAAATACAAAAAAGAAAACAATAGTTATAGATGACGCAAATTATTTAATTACAAATGAATTTATGAGTAAATCAAGTGTTAAAGGATTTGATAAGTACAATGAAATGGGTAATAATTTCTTTAATCTTATTAATGGGATTAAAAATATTGAGGGTGGCAAAACGGTTTACTTAATAATGCACGAGGACACAGATGAAAACGGAAACGTAAAACCAAAAACAATAGGTAAATTGCTTGATGACAAGGTAAATATTCAGGGCATGTTTACAATTTGCATAAGAACAATGTTTGACAATGGCAATTATATTTTTAGGCTTAAAACAAATGGACAAGATTGTGTTAAGACACCGTTCGGTATGTTTGAAAGTGAAACGATGGAAAATGATCTAAAAGAATTTGATAAAGTAGTTAGAGAATATTATGAATTGAATAAAGAGGAGATAAAAGATGAAAATAAAGATTAGTTTTATGAATATGTCAGATTTGGCTGATATACTTTTAAGAGAGGGTTACAAATTAAAAATTGAGGCTTATAATGAAGAAAAAGTTATTATGGAAATTTTAGAAAGTGAGGAAGAATAATGAAAAACAATAATGAAATAGAATTTGATTTAAAAATTAATAATCAGGAAGAATTGGAAAAAACAGCCGATACACTTGAAAGAATTGGGGATGCAATGCCAAATATAGTTGTCAGAAATAATCAAAATGTATATTTTACAGTAAATAATTGGGTTGAAAAAGACGAAAAAGAAGAAAGTGTTTGGAAAAATGAGGAGGAAAATGAATAATGAATTTAGGATTTGATTTAAACGATTGGAACAATACAGAGGCAAAAGAATTTGGCGAGTATGAAAGATTAGAATTAGGGGGGCATGAGGTAGTTATTAAAACAGCCGAACTTTATGAAAACCCTGTATCACATAATAAATCATTAAAGGTTACTGTGGATATAGCTGGGAATGATAAACAGGCTGGATATTTTCAAAAACAATATGATGATAATAATAGTGCTGACAAAAAATGGAGCAATGGTGCTACTAGATACATGAGCTTAAAAAAAGAACACCTTGCTTATACTAAAGGTTTTATAACAGCACTAGAAAAATCAAACAGTGGATTCAAGTTTGATACTTCTAAAGGCTGGGAACAACTTGTAAATCTAAAATGTGCAGGAGTATTTGGTTTAGAAGAATATGAAAAGCAAGACGGAACAATCGGAACATCTACACGTTTAAACAATTTTAGAAGTTTAGATAAACTATCAGAAATTAAAATACCAAAAGTTAAATTACTAAACGGTGGTACAGTCGATTATGAAGAATACATGTCAAATAAAAACAACAATAATATTGAAAACGTATTCGGTGATGATGCTGTTGTAATAGCTGATGATTTCCTTGAATAAAGCGACTTTAAAAAAAGTTGCTTTTTTTGTTCGAAAAATGTTTACAAGGTGGGTAAAAGGTGGTATAATTTAATTACAATGTAAAGGAGGGTAGAAAATGGAACCGATTTTAAAGTATGTTAAACACGCAGACAAAGAAAAAAATAGAATTATACTTCCAAAATTTGTTATTGACAAACATGGTAGTGATTTTTATTTAGAAGTTTACGAAGATGGAACTATGAAATTAATACCAATTAAGAAAGGAGAATAAAAATGTATTATTTAGGACTTAAATATGACCCAGATCCATACAATCTTGAGTATCTTGATTTTTATTTTGATAGCCTTGAAGAATTATTTGATTTTGCAAAACATATTTTAAAAATTTCAAATTATGAAATGAGTATTTTTAAACGTGAAGAATGAAATAAAAGGCTTTACTTTTTACAGAAGTTATTACGAAAGTTTAAAAAATTTGAAAGAAAATGACAAAAAAAACATCATAAATGCGATGTTAGAATATGTTTTTGAGGATAAAAAACCAAATTTTAGAGGCATAAAAAAAACAATTTGGACGTTAATTGAGCCTAATTTAAACACATCTAAAAACCGTTCAAACACTAGTTCTGGAGCACCAAAAGGTAATAAAAACGCTTGTAAAGAAAAACAATCAAAAAACAATCAAATAACAATCAATGACCTCTATGATAAAGATAAAGATAAAGATAAGGATAAAGAGGGGGATATATCGATTGAAATTCCCACCAGCCCCACCCCGGTTATTGAACATGCTATTTTTCTTTTTCCAAATTATGATGAAAGTGATTTAGAAAAAAAGGCTAAAAAGTTTTTTAAACACTACAAAGAGAAAAATTGGAAAGGTGTTAATAGTTGGAAAGACAAGTTGGAAATATGGCTTGATGATGATATTGAAAAAGGTGAGATTAAAGAAAAAGAAGAAGAATATATTGACGAGGCTGGATTCAGACATGTGAACGGACGGAGGGTGTTCTGATGTTAAGTGTGGCAAGGAATAATAGGCTAGAGATTGAACGAGAGTTTATGGCTTTGGTTTTGAATAAAAATGAGGTTATCGAATTGCTCCAGATAAAGCCGAATTGCTTGGCTGATTTAAGAAATAGGAAAATGTTAAGTTATGCGATTGAGTGTTATAAAATTAATGGAACTGTGTTACCAACGAAGATAAAAGAGTTACATGAGGATTTTGATGTTGATTATTTTGTGAAGCTTTTAAATGATGTGATGTGGTATCCGAATAATTGGAAAGAGCAATTAGAAATATCGCAGGATAGTATTTTGAAGTTTTACAAAGAAGATGTTATCAAAAATTTGAATGAAAAGTTAAAACGTGGCGAGATTAAATATGACAAGTTTATGGAGAATATGAAAAAACTTGATACGATCCAATTGATAGAGAATGCAACCGAGTTAAGCAAAAAGGAAATATTAGAAAGCATAAACGAGGAAAAAGCGAGAATAAATCTTAACCGATTTGAGAAGTTGAATAATATTTTAAAGCTAGTGCAGGGCGACTTTTTGATTATCGGAGCAACTACTGGAGCAGGTAAATCTGGGTTGATGATAAATTTGATGGCTGATTTAATGAACACATTTCAGTGTATATATTTCAATATGGAAATGAGCAAAAGCACGATATACAAAAGAATTGTATCGGTAAATGCAAATATTAAAGTGTCGGCGGTAGAAAAACCGCAAACGGACTATCAAAAGGATATTATTGAAAATGCTTTAAACAAAATAGAAAATGCGAAAATGATTATTGAACACAAAGCTAGTAACATGACAGAGATAAAGTCTACAATCGCTAAAATGAAAGACAAAGATAGGCACACGGTAGTTTTTATCGACCATTTGGGATTGGTTAAAATCGATGGTACAAAGTCGCTTTATGAACAAGCCACCGAGGTTGCTAAAGAGTTAAGACAGATTTGTTTAGAGTTTGATTGCACGATTATATCGGCGAGTCAATTGAATAGGTCGGCTTACGATAATAATGCTAAAATATCATTATCGATGCTAAAAGATAGTGGTGAATTGGAAAATAGTGCGAGTAAAGTTTTATTGCTTTATAAAGACAAAGACGCAAAAAAAGAAGATTTAATGCAAGATATGATTTTTGATATTGCTAAAAATCGTGATGGATATACTGGAACGGTTAATGCTGTTTATGACAAAGAAAAACAGATTTTTAAAGAGAGGGGATATTAATATGTATTTTATAAACATTTACGACAAAACAACGCAAAAGTCGTAGCGTGAGGATTATGATAGTTATTATTTGTTTAGAAAAAGATGTGTAAAATTGAAATATAGTAAGAAATTAATAATAACAAGTAAGAGTAATTACGCAGAATAGCCTTAATTTTAATTTTTATGGGGCATAGAGCTTCAAAAATATAAAAATAGTATATTTATATGTTTTAATTAAAAAGTCGCTTAAATGGGCTTTAAAATAGAAAATAGGAGATAACAAAAAAATGGAATATTGGTTACAAAATAAAACTGATGAAGAAAAGGCAAGAATGCTAGAACGTTTAATACATTGTGGAAATTTAAGAACGCCACCATGCGTTAAATGTGGAACGATAGCAGGTTATGCTGACAGGAAAACAATAAACGTGTCAGTTTATGGAAGAAAAGGACAAAAGACAAAGAAGTTAGCCACATTATGTAATAATTGTTATTATGAATTGTTAGATTATTTGGGCGTGTGTGATGTTGATTTTGGGGAGATGAACTAATGAATGATAACATATCAGATTATCAAAAAGAAAAAACAGTGAATGATTTGCAAAGAGAAACATATATACATAAAACATTATGCGAATTACAAACGGATTTGGTAGTTTGTAAACTTTTAAAACAATTTCACGAAGAAGCTTTAAATCCTCTTGAAGAATGGAAAATATATTTAGAAAAATTTAAAAAGGAGATAGATAATTTATATGAAAGAATTAGCAATAAACAAGTTAAAAATATTAATAAATGATTTACAATTTAATCAAGAAAAAGAAAAAAAAGAAGGTAAAAGTTATTTTACAACTGAATTATTTGCTATTAGAGTAAAAGAAATATTAAAGGTGTTAGAAAGTGAATAATATTATAATTTGTGATACAAGAGAACGTAAAAATAAATCAATTCTAAAATATTTTGACAAAGTTGGACAAGATTATATCGTTTCAAAATTAGATTATGGCGACTATAAAATATTCAAAAAAAATGATGTAGTTATTGATAGAAAAGACAATTTATTGGAAATTGCAGGAAATTTATGTCATACTTCTGAACATGATCGTGTTCGCCGTGAAATTTTACGAGCCAAACAAGACGGTTGTAAAGAGTTTATATTTTTAATAGCCGAATCGAAAATCAAAACTGTGGAAGATATTAAAAATTGGACATCTCCACATACGAAAGTAAAAGGCTCGACTTTATTAAAAATTATGTCGACTATGTCTAAAAAATATGGAGTTAAGTTTATAATTTGCAAAAGAAAAGACATGGGGAAGAAAATAATTGAATTATTATCAAAAGAGTATTGACAAGATATTATAAAAGTATTAAAATAATATACAAGGAGGGGATGATGTGGAGTTAAACGGAAATTACGTAGGAAGAAAATGGAAGATAACACTTTATTATGAAAAATGGAACGATATAAACAGGAAAACTGTTATCGTTCTCGGTGATTTTGTTGACGTCTTTTATAAAATTAAACACGAAATGGACAAAGAGTATTATAGTTCATTTGTTATTGAGGAGGTTTAAATTGGGCTACACAGAACATTTCAACGAATTTTGGATACCAATTTTAAAAAAGCAATATTTTAAATTTAAGCTAATGAATGAAAAACAAGCAATTATAGAACTTGAAGATAACATTTGGAAAAACTGGATTTTAAGCCAAAATGAAAAAAAAGAAATTTTAAAAAAGATTAGAGGTGTAAAATAATGGAATATTTAGAATGTTATGAATTAAAAATAACAAACAAAGAAACTGAACGTGATATTGAAATGGAAATTGAAGATTTAAAAGCATTAAAAGAAATATTAGAAAGTTTTGATGAAACTAAAATTGATTTTGAATTACATAGGAAAGAAAAAGAAAAGGTTTTAAAAATAAAATTGTAGGTGATAGATATGTTGAAAATAAAAGATTTTGTATTAAATGATGAAGATTTATTTGGTTATTATTGCAAAATAGAACAAAAAAATTATATTAGTGAAAATGATTTTCATATTTATAAAGTTATTGGAAGGTTAAATAGTAATTATTATGCTGACGTGCCTGTAGATGGTGGAAACCTAGAGCCTTATAAACATGATGAAATAGAAGAAATTGTAAATGTTGTTCATTGTGGAATTATGGAAGATAAAATTGAAAGATATAGATTAAAAGATGTTGAATTATTAGAAAAAATAGACGATTAGAAAGTTTTGAGGATTAAGGTATGAAAAAATGTGAATATTGTAACGAGGAACAAGACAATTGGGCAGATAAATTTGAAGGAGTTAAGCATTATAAAAAATTTATAGCAGATTGTGAAAAAGATAGAAAATTTTATCATCGCGGGACACACATTTACAAAACAAATGGCATAGCAATTTTAGATGTTGAAAATTATCAATATATAATTAAATATTGCCCTATGTGTGGTAGAAAATTAAGTGATGATTAAGTTATTTAGGAGGTAGATTATATGGACTATCCATACAAAGAAGGTTGGTGGGAAACAAAAGACCATCAAAAAATGAAAATAAGTGATATGGAAACATCACATATAAAAAATACAGTTAATTATTTAAAAAGAAATACAAAATTTTATGACGAAGTAATTAATTGTGGTTATGCTTCTGATAACGATTATATAGAATATGAGTATATAGATAATTCACATTTAGTTAAAAAGAAAATTGAAGAATTAGAATGTGAATTGAAAAGACGTGAGGTGAAATAAATGACTGAAGAAATAAAGGAAATATTAAATGGACTATCAAAGAAAGCATCAATATATAAAATGCAAATAAACGAAGGGATGTCATTTAATACTGATGAATATGAAGCAAATGATTTATTAAATTACATAACGAATTTACAAAAAGAGAATAATTCTTTAAAAGGTAATATAAAAAGATATGCAAAAAAAGTAAAAAATCAGAGAGTTGAAATAGATGGGTTATTAAAGCAACGAGATAAGATTAAAATTAGACATATTTATTTAAAAAAAGATTTAAAAGATTATAAACAAAGAAATGAAAAAGCCGTTGAATACATAAAACAAACAGGTGGTTATATTGAAAATATTAATAGATTTAGAGTTGATTTATATGAACCTTTATGTTTGGATTTATTAAATATTTTAAAAGGTAGTGATGAAGAATGATATTACAAGTAATGCCGATTATTATACCACACAGAAGTAATAGTATTAGTAGTTGTTTAGATATTCCAGAATGGCTAGGAATTGGATTATTGATTTTATTAGGACTAATATTATTAGTTATATTAATTGGTTTAATAAGAATGATATTTGATTTTTAGGTGGTGATACAAGTGTTGAAGATTAAGGATGATGTGGATTTAAAAGAATTGGAAAAGTTTGGGTTTACATACAATGATATTTATGGTTGGAGATATGAATATAAAAATAGTGAAAGATTAATTAATAGTGAAAACCCTATTCTTGCACCTTATGAAGATATAAATATTGTATTTTTAATAGATAAAGAATTGTATATACATTGTAATACACATTTGATTAAAATACCTGATGTTATATATGACTTAATAAAAGCCGATTTAGTAGAGAAAGTAGATGAGTGATAAATGAGTAAAGAAGAAATACAAGAAGCAATAAAGTATAATTTAGATTATTTAGAGGGTAATTATTCTGTTGAGGAAAATTTAAAAGAAACCCAACAAGAACTAGAAAAATACAAAAGTATAGTTGATGAGTTGGAAAAGTGGTTAAAAAAAGAATATGATTACTATGATAAATATGGAAGTGGTCCTACTGGGTGTGCTATGGGAGAGATAAACAGAACTTTAAACAAAATGAAAGAATTAGAGGAGGATAAATAATGCAATATTGGTTATATGCTTTTAAATTGGGAGCAGGAGACTTATTGATAGACAAATATGAAACACTAGACGAGGCTAGAATACAACGTGACAGACTAGACCGTGATGAATATGAATATGCAGATATTGTGGAAATGGAATGGGGTAAAGAACCTAAAATGATAAGTTCTGAAAACTTTGAGTATGAAAAAGGAAAAAAGATAGTAAAGAGGAGACTAAGATGAAAAAATATATAATAATACTAATTACAATTTTAATATTATGTGGTTGTACAAAATGCAATGAATATAAAAAAAATAAATATACAGATATTGAGAAAGAATGTACACATCAAACCCCAGTATCACGAATTTATTACAGTGTTGTATTAAAGAGACCTATGCCTCGAATTGAATATGTTTGCGATTCTTGGCGAGATAAGGAAGTAGAAAGAACAAAATATGTTTGTATAGACAAAGAAAAAGTATCATTTAAAGAATATGTAAAATGGTTAATTAAGAGGTGATAAAATGATAACAAGTATGGGGTATTGGTATTTTGTAAAAGGAAAATGGGTTGCTTTAAGATTTTATGATTATCAAACTTGGATAACAACCTATACAAATTATACTTATGGTATTAGATAAGGAGAATACATGATTAATTTTATATTAGGTTTATTTATAGGATTTACAATAATGACTATTGTAAAGGTAGGTGATAGAGATGAATAAAACAATAACAATATATGAATTATTAGGATTGGTTAAAGATGGAAAAGCACCGAAGAAGATAAAATATTATGATAGGAAATATGTTTATGATGAATATGAAGGAGAAATCGGATATGTTGACAAAAATATATATCCTTACAAATGGTTTGCGAAAGAAATTGACTGTGACTTGGCAAAAGATTTAAATGACACCGTAGAAATAATAGAAGATAATAATAAACTAGAAAATAAAAAGATGTTTAAATTAAATAAATTTGTTCCATCACAAGAATACATAATGACGGATAATGAATTATATATGCTAGATATAGCCAATAAAATTAATGAACTAATAGATCACATAAATAAAATAGAGGAGAAGTTAGATGAATAAAGAGGAAAAATATACAATAGCATTGGCTAGTTTAACAATATTATTGTTTATAGCAATCGTTATTATATTCATAGGTCTTAAAATAATTGAAGATTTAGATTACACTATTGAGATGCATAAAAACACAATTGGGGTTTGCAACGTAGATTTGAAACAAGTTCAAAAAGAAAACGAAGAACTTCGAAAAGAGTGCTTACAAAAACAAAACTTGCAAGAATAAAATTATTATGATATAATTTAATCAGTGGCATAAGCCACACCCCGAATTATTCTTTTATAGATGAGATAGCTATGCTCCTGTAACTACTGTAAATAGAAATAGCATTATTCCTACTAATAATAAATTTTATTTATTCATATATAACCTTTATTTTTTTCAGCTATCTCAACAGGAGCCGAGAGGCTTTCGACAAAAGGACTATTGTAAAGTTCCTTTTTTTGTGGTATAATTATATTGAACAAGGGTTGTTAATCAACTCTCCTGTTCGTTGTGTATATGTATATGTGGTAGTCAACTACATGGACTATATCGTATAGTGTCGGCTATCGGTAAGGATGGTGGATATAGTCTTGGGATACGATTGGTGAGAATCCAATCTTTTTTATTGTATTTTTCACCATTTTATGATACAATTTAATTGTAAACTGGAGGGGAAATATGGGGCTTGATATTAATCCAAATTGGAGCTTTAAAGAATTAGTAGAACATATCTGGGCGTTAAGGGACGAGTTCGACCGTCTTTTAACGTCTTTTTCTTACTTTGATTTACATAAAAAAGTTACCTTTTTACGAAACACACGCAACGCCATTTATTCACTACCTTTTGAAGAGTGGCGAAAAGATAAAATTTGGGACTATTTTAATCATTATGAATACTACACAACACTTCGTGACATGGCAGAACGCATGAAATAGACAAGTTTTATTTTTAATGTTATACTTTTAATGGGAAAATTAGGGGGCGGTTTATATATCTTCAAGGTACATTAAAACACAACTTATCCGTGATTTTAAGCTCCAGAAAATTGGCATGGATTTTATGGGCTATGATTTTTCGGTTCGAGGATCTTCGTATCATCATTTGAATACCCCTCGCCGACTCGGTGGGCTTATCACCTACGAAAACGGTGTTATTCTTATGCAAACGACAGCCCACGATTATTTGCATACAATCGAGCGTTACGACATGGATATATTCAATTGCATAACTAAAGCCATGCAGAATGAGAAAGAAAAGGAACAAATAGATCTCGATGATTTGCGTTATATCCGTGATTGTTTAAAATACTTTGAACGATATTACGGTGGCTTACAAACCAAAAAAGGAACGCCAGTTGTGAAAGAAAGATATATAACCCGCAGGAAATTATAAAGATGGTGATATAATGGCTAAAATAAATGAATGGCTCGAAGAAGATAAACTTATATTACTTGAGGGATGGGCTAGAGATGGTTTAACTAATGAACAAATAGCTAATAATATTGGAATTGATGAAAGAACGTTATACAGATGGAAAGATAAGGAAAGCCGTATATGTCAGTCCTTAAAAAAAGGCAAAGAAGTTGTGGATTTTGAAGTCGAGAATGCTTTATATAAAAGAGCTTTAGGATATACAATACAAATAAAAGAACAAAAATTAGATAAAAACGGTTGCATTCATGATTTAATAAAAGATATTCATGTTCCAGCGGACACAACAGCTCAAATATATTGGCTTAAAAATAGGAAGCCTAAAGAGTGGCGTGATAAAGTTGTTGTTGAAAATGAAAATAATGGAAGTGGAGTGTTAACAGAATTAGTGGAGGCTTTAAACAATGCAAAAAAGTCTTGAGGAGATGTTAAATCCAAAACAACTTGATTTTATGACTGCTAATGACAAGCGTGTTAACTTATTGACAGGTTCTGTTCGTAGTGGAAAAACTTATATATCGCTTTTAAAATGGGCTATATTTGTTGGAACTATGTCAGAGAACGCAGAATTTTTAATGACAGGTAAAACACTTACTTCTTTAAAACGTAATTGTCTTGGTTTATTGCAAGATTTGGTTGGAAAAGACAATTTTAAATATTCTATAAATCAGAAATCAGCAAAATTATTCGGTCGTATCGTTTGGCTAGAGGGTGCTAATGATGATAGAGCCGAAAGTAAAATCAGAGGTATGACATTGGCTGGGGCTTATGTTGATGAATTGACACAGATACCGGAGGACTTTTATCGTATGTTATTGTCACGTTTATCAATCAAAAATGCGAAATTGTATGCAACAACTAACCCTGATACACCTACTCATTGGGTTAAGGTGGATATTATTGATAACGAAAACATTGATAAAAATATATGGCACTTTACTTTTGATGATAACGAGATTTTAAAAAAGGAAAATCCTGAATATTTTGAAAATCTTAAAAAAGAATATAAATCGATGGGTGAGGTATTTTACTCACGTTTCATACTTGGACTTTGGGTACTTGCCGAGGGGCTTATTTATAGACAATTTGCAAACAATAAAGAGTTATTTTTAAAAGATAAAGCTGTCGATGAAAAAGGCAACCCACTTAATTTTTTAATAATATCAATTGGTATAGACTATGGAGCGACAAAAGGTGAAACAGAGTTTAAAGCCACAGGAATAACACCTTTTTTTAAAGAAGTTTGGACTATTGACGAAATGAAATTGGCTGGGCTATATTCGCCAGATGAAATATATGAAAAGTTTGACGAGTTTTATTATAGATTGATAAATGATTATGGAAAAGTGACGCATTGTTTTGGCGACTACGGAGCTTTGGGACAAGTTTTAACTTATGGATTAAACAAACATTTGCAAGAAAAAGGAATCCCTTTAAAAGTCGATGACTGTGTAAAAGGAAAAATTGTTGATAGAATTTATATGGATAATTTATTATTTGCACAAGGCAGACGTTTTATTTTAAAAAAGTGTATTTATTTACAAGAGGCTTATGAGTTAGCTGTATGGGACGAAAAACGACCTGATGAACGACTTGACGATGGTACGACGCCGATAGACGATTTAGATGCGTCAGAATACAGCATGTTTTCGTTTTATGATAAAATTATGATGAATATAAAAGGAGGATTTTAATGAAATTAGAAGATTTTTTACAAGCTGAATACGGTTATAATCCTGATATTAAAAATCAAGTTCAGAGCTATTATAATCAGTGGTTAAGCTGGTATGTGGGAAACGTTAAAGATTTCCACAATTATTTTATTTACAATGGTAAAAAGAAAGTAAATCAACATAGATACACATTAAACATGGCGAAAGAAATATCGGAGGACTGGAGCGATATTATCTGGAGTGAAAAGTGTGAAATATCCATGAAAGATGAACGTTCGCAAAAGGATTTTAACGATTTGTCAAAAACACTTGATTTAAATGTCTTAATAAACCAGTCAATTGAAAAATCTGGTGCTTTAGGTACGGAGGGAGCTGTTGTTAGTGTTTATGATTTAATATCTAACGAGGACGGCATGTATCTGGACGTATCGGACGCAAAAACAAGGGTGGATTTAGTAGATTTCGACTGGATATTTCCATTAAGCTGGAATAACAAAGAAATAACAGAGTGTGCTTTCGGTTGTATTGAATTTGTGGAAGGGATAAAGTATGTCATTTGTTCAATTCATAAGATAGCGACTGATAATAATTATCACATTTATAATCATTTGTTTGTTGATAATAATGGAAATTTAACAGAAATAACCGAAGACGATGACACCATGAAAGATTTTAACACATTGTCTAATAAAAAATGGTTTACAATATTTAAACCATTGCTTACAAACAATTTGTTCAATAACTCACCTTTTGGAATACCTCACTACGCAAATGCTATTGATAATTTAAAAGCCGTGGATATTTGTTTTGACGCTTTGAAAAATGAAATAAATGATGGACGTAAAAGAACGTTTGTTAGAGCTGATATGTTCAATTATGATGACGGACAACAGAAGTTAGTGTTCGACCCAAATGACACGACTGTTTATCAACTTCCACAAGGAGCTACAAAAGACGATTTAATAATGAGTGATAGCGACAGTTTAAGAACAGCACAGCAAATCGAAACTTTAAATACTAATTTGAATATTCTAGGCAACAAAGTTGGATTTGGAGAAAACCATTATCACTTTGACGGAACTGTGTTAAGTACAGCAACAGCGGTTGTCAGTTCTAACAGCAAAATGTTTAGACGTAAGAAAAAACTTGAGATAGGCTATGAAGAAAGTATTAGAGATTTAATCGAGGCAATTTGTTATGCTTCTACAAAGTTTGGACAATTTAATATCAGTACTGATGACATGGCTATTCAATTTGACGACAGTATTATCGAGGATAAAGAAGCCGAAAGTAATAGGGCTTTGAGAGAAAAATCAGCTGGTGTAATTAGTGCAGTCGAGTACAGAATGAAGATATTTGGAGAAACTAAAGAGATAGCAGAACAGGCGATTACAGAAATTAGACAAAACGATCCGTCAATAAATGATTTATTAGGAACAAGAGGGGGTGAAGAATAATGAAGTTAATTGTAAATCCACACAAAATCGAGATAGACAAAAGCCCAGTAAACGAGCGAGAGATAAATATTAGTAAATGTGAGTTTGTATTTAGTGATGAGATAACGAGCGATTATGTAAAAGAAGCTTACTTTACATTTGATGGGGAAACTTATAAACAAATTATTGTGAATAATGAATGTGATTTTCCGAGCGAGGTTTTAGTTAAAAAAGGGACTGTTGAGATTGGTGTCGTAGCTTTCCTAGTAGAAGATGAAACCGAGATAAAGAGATACAATCCGAGTCCAGCTTATTTTAATACGTGGCAGGGTAGTTTAAAAGATGATTATGAAAACACAGAGCCAATAACTCCGACTGATAAAGAGCAGATAGAACAAGCCATCACAAATTTACAAAATGATGTGGATGATTTAGATGAAAACAAACAAGACAAATTAATTAGTGGTGAGAATATTAAAACTATTAATGGTGAATCCGTTTTAGGAAGTGGAAATATTGAAATTGATTTGTCTGATTATTATACCAAAGAAGAAGTAGACGAAAGTCAAACGGCTCAAAACGTTCAAATTAACGCAAATAAGGGCGATATAGAGAGTTTAAACAATAGATTGACAAATTATTCATTAATCACAGAAACAGGCTCACAGATAGCTTTAAACGTAAATTCTAGCAATTATCAAATGACAGCTATTTTAAAAGATAAAAACGGAAACGTGATTTATACGTCAAATGTTATAGATTTACCGCTAGAGAGCATGATTGTGAGTGCTACTTACGATAGCACAACAAAAGAAATAGTCTTCACTTTACAGAACGGAAACGTTTTAAGGGTAAGTGTTGCCGATTTAGTAAGTGGTTTAGTAAGTACTGATGATTTAAACACAATCCTAGCTAATTATTATACAAAAACAGAAATTGATACACTTTTACAAACAAAAGCCAACGCAAGTGATGTGTATGCTAAAACAGACGTTTACAATAAAACTGAAACCGATACTTTATTAAATGCAAAACAAAATACTTTAACGTTCGATAATACACCTACCGAAAACAGTACAAATCCTGTTACAAGTGGTGGAATTTATGATAGCCAAGAAGAACAAGACACTAATATCGAGTTACTTCAAAATCTTGTAAATCAAATGCCAACAGTAGAAGCAACAGGAACAGATATATCACTTCAAGACGTTCTTAATTACAGGTTTATGAAGTTTGTTATGAAAGGTAATAGTTCTCAATTTAGTACTACTGGAAAGAATTTATTAAATCCTACTATTTCATCAACAACAAAAAACGGTGTTATCTTATCTTACGATGCAACAACACAAGAAATAACGTTAAATGGTACTTGTGATACAAATAATACAACATTCAATTTCACACCACAAAGTAATACTATACCTGCAAATACAACTATTTATTCGTTATTAAAATATGTTAGTGGGTCTTCTACTGGAAAATTATCTTTACAAATATACGATTCTGGATTTAGTAAAAATGCAGGAGTTTCTACCGATAGTGGTTTATCCGCTGATATAACAAGTTCTGTTTCATATAGTTCAGAAACAACATTTTCAGTAAACAGAATTAGAGTAGATGATGGCTCATCATTTACTAATTTGAAATTTAAAGTATATTTGTCAACAGTAGATAACGAATATGAAATATATACAGGTGGAACTCCAGCACCAAATCCAAGCTATCCATATCCAGTTAAAACTGTTACTGGGGAGAATAGTTTGATAATAAGTAATTCTGATAATACTCAAACACAAACTTTTACAATATCACTAGGTTCAATAGAGCTCTGTAAAATAGGAGATTATCAAGACTATATTTATAAAAGTGGGAATAATTGGTATAAAAAAGAAATGATAAGTAAAGTTCAATATCTTGTAACTGGTGGCAGTGTAGGCTCTGGTGGTGGTGATTTTGCCACAATGAAAACTAGAGGTTATCTTTGCAGATATTTTGATATTACAAATTTAAGAGGTGGGTCTGACAGAAGCTTAATTATGTCTAATAGATTTAAAGGCACAAATGCAACTTTATACAATGGTGCAGCATATTTAGATGGAATACAAACAGCTTCATCAGATACTTCTTCAACTGTTTATATAGGAATAAAATTTTCTACAATAGAAGATTATTATGGTTCTGAATTAACAACATCTAACATTCAAACGGCTTGGATAAAATATTTCACTGACCATCCGACATATATATATTTTAGGGTTCTTGAACCACAAGATATTCTAATAACCGATACAACACTAATCAATCAATTAAACAACATATATAACAACGCACACTCATACAATGGAACAACAAATATAACAACAACTTATGCAGACGGAAACGAGCAGATGATAATTGAAGCAAGTGCTTTATCAGATATATTTAAACAAATACAAAGTAATACAAATGCAATATTGGAGATAGGGGGTGATTAATGTGTTTAATTTAAGAGAATTTGTGAAACAAGGACTTTTGAAAGCTATCGGTATTCAATCAGATTACTGGGTAATGCTAACTTCTGCAAACTGGTATTCAAAAGGTGTTTTAACTGATGAAGACATGATAGAAATTCAGGAGGCTATTAATGAAAAAAATATAGAAAAAGAGCTTACAGAAGATATTATAGAAAACGAGGAAAATACTGAAGAAATAGAATTATCTAATCAAAATCAAATTGACGATGGAATCCCACTATAAAGAGATTTTAACTAATCTCTTTTTATGTGATATAATTTAATAAAAAGGTGGTGGCTATGCAAGATAACGAAAAATTAGATTTAGTATTGGAACGATTTTATCAAAGGTTTAATAAATACAATACAAAGGTTTTACAGAAGATAGGTAAAGCTATTAAAGAAATAGGCGAAGTGTCGCCAAGCGAGGTTTATCAATTGGGGCAAGAGTTAAAATATGGTATGGAGCTTGATGATTTATTAGAGGAACTAGCTCGAATAAGTGGGCAATCTGTTTTGGATATAGACACTTTACTCGACCGAGTTGCCGAAGAAAACGTGGATTTTGCCGAGAAATATTATAAAGCGAAGAACAAAGAATTTGTTAATTATAAAAACAATGAGCCACTTCAACGATATGTGGAATCCATAAAGCAGGAAACTTACGGAACGTTTAAAAACCTCGCCAACTCAACCAATGTTGGTTTTACTTTCAAAGGTGCAGACGGAAAAGCTGTTTTTCGACCATTTAGGGACGCATACAGGGACGTTATAGATGAGGCAGTATATAATATCAGTTCAGGTGTTAAAGACTATCAGAGTGCCATGAGAAACGTAATAAACCAACTTGCCGATAGTGGTGTTAAAATCCATGAAGAAAGTGTTGCATATAGAAGTGGTTATAACAGACGAATAGACAGTTCTGTAAGACAAAACGTACTTGATGGCGTCCGAAAGGTTAATATAGGAGTTCAAGAACAAATAGGTAGTGAGATAGGAGCTGATGGTGTGGAAGTATCTTCCCATTTTCCGTGTGCAGAGGATCATTGGCAAATTGACGGACGTCAGTTTTCTAAAAAACGTTTTGAAAAAATAAATTCAACACTTGATAGACCAGTAGGAACTTATAATTGTAAACATTTTGTTTTTTCTATAATTTTAGGAATAGATGAACCACAATATAGCAAAAATGCTTTATTTAAAATAAGACAAAAAAACAATGAAACCGTGGAATATGAGGGCAAGACATATAATAAATACGAGGCGACACAATTACAACGTAAAATAGAAACAGAAGTTAGACGTCAAAAAGACCGTCAGATTATAGCACGTTCTAGTGGCGATAAGGACGGTATAGCAAAAGCACAGGAAAAAATATCCCAACTTACACACAAATACAATGAATTTAGTAATTTAGCTGGACTTGATACATATAAAAATCGTATGTCTGTTACAGGTTATCGAAGAGTTAAAGTAAAATAACTCTTTTTTAGGTATTGACAAAATACTTTAAAAGTATTATATTAATAATGAAGAACGATTTGGGGAGGGATTTTATGAAAAGAAAACGATATAGATGTGCGAATCCGAAACTGTGGGACGTTATTACAAATAATAAAGTCGAGTGCAAGTGTGGACACAAGGTATTTATTCCACATTACTTGGAAAAGACTTATTGTACATGGTGCTACCGAACAGTTTACAGAACGAAAAAATTAGAATTTAAAGACAAGCTTATGAAAAAAATGGCTAAAAACTAGCATTTTACAGTTTAGAATTTTAATGTTATAATCTAATTAGAAAACAGCTAAAGAGAGGGGGTTGGCTTATGGAAATAACGATGGCTATTGCTATTTTGGGGTGCGTTATTTCGGTGGCTAGTTTCGTGTTAGGTCGAAAGGATAAAGCCGTGAAAGACACGAAAGAAGAAGCCTCTGAGCAACGTTTGATTGAATATAGACTAGACCAATTATCTAAAAAGGTTGATAAGATTTTAGAAAAATTGGAAAATCAAGATAGTGAAATTAGAAAAGTAGTTAATGAAGAAATAGAAAAACACGTGTTAAAATTTCATAAAAATTAATAAAAATATGGGGACAGCAGGTTCGAAACTGTTTACCTGAAACCTTATCGAGTAAGGTATTACCCATAATTTTATATATTTCTGATAAGGAGGAATAATATGAAAGAAATATGGAAAAAAATTGAAAATTTTGAAGATTATCAAATTAGTAGTTTAGGAAGAATAAAATCTTTAAAATGGAACAAAGAAAGAATTTTAAAGTATAGAAAAATAAGAGGAAATTATTATAAAGTTTCTTTATATAATAAAAATAAATGTAAAGAAATATTAGTGCATGTATTAGTTGCCAATGCTTTTTTAAACAAAGAAGATTTTAAATTTATGAATTATGAAATGAAAAATAAAATAGATTTAGACCATTTAGAAGTAAACCATATAGATGGTAATAAATTTAATAATAATGTAAATAATTTAGAATGGTGTACAAAAAGTTATAATCAAAAACATTCTTATGATAAAGGATTGAAAAAAATCAGAAGAGATTATAATAATAATTTATCAAAACATATAATTCAATATGATTTGGAAGGAAATTTTATTAAAGAATGGGCAAATAAAAGAACAATAGAAAGAGAACTTGGATATGGTAATGGAAACATAAGTGCATGTTGTAAAGGGAAAAACAAAACTTCTTATGGTTATGTATGGAAATACAAGGAGGATAACAATGTCGATTAAAGATGATGTTTTAGAAACAAAAAAGGAAATTGAGGAAGTAAAAGAAAAAAGTTTCGCTTTAGAGTTATTACAAGACCAGAGAAAAGCTAACAAACGTCTATTTATTATTTGGATAATAACGTTTTTGACTTTGGTAGGTGTGAGCATTTATACAATTTATTTGTTAAATGATATTGGAACGATAGAAACAAGTACGCAAGAAATACAAGATGTCAATACAATTGAAAATAGTGATGTAATAAATGGTGATAAATATGGGGAAAATTAAACAGACAAGAACTAAAACAACCTATCGTAAATCCAAAACAAAGCCAAAGCATTGTCCAACTTGTGGAAAATTTATGAAAAGGAAGTAGGTATATTTATGCTTGACTTCACAAAAGATGAAATAAAAGAAATTAAAAATAAGATATACCTAACAAAAATGCAAGAAAAAATACTAGATATGAAACTTGAGGGTAATTTGACAGAAATAGGTATGGCTTTGGAACTGGGTGTAAGTCCAAGCACAATAACTTACCAATGGAAAAAAGTAAAAAAGAAAATTTTAAAGGTAATTTAAAGGTAAATTCAATAGAACTTAAAGATTTTAAGTTCTTTTTTTATTGTAAAATTTTAATTGAAAGGGAGGGAAACAACTCGAAAAGTAGTAAAACACATTTTGAGAAGTTTTCTTCTTTTTCGTATTTAAAGGAGGAATTTTATGTACGGAAATAATCCTTATTTGGCTAATTATAGCCCACAAGCAAATATAGATAGAATAAACACACAAATAGCCGAGTTAGAAAAAATGAGGTCGCAAATACCACAACAAATACAAACACAGCAACCAACCAATTTAACGCAAAACTTTCAACTTGCACCGAATAGTCATGATGTTATTAAATATGCAAGTTCTATTGACGAGGTGCAACGTGAGATGGTAGTTGGCGACACACCTTATTTTAGTAAAGATATGTCGGTTGTATGGATAAAAAACACCAAAGGCGAAATAAAAGCCTATGAACTAACCGAGATCATAGAACGTGATGAAAAAGATTTACAGATAGAATATTTAACATCGCAAATAAATGAATTGAAAGGAATGATTGAAAATGCAGGGACTATTTCAAATGCTAATGCAACAGAAATTCAATCAAATACCACAACAGATGATGGGGCAATTGGAAACTCAACTAAAAAGAGCAAATCCTCAAGCGTTTCAAAAATATCAAGAAGCAAAAAAGAATAATAACCCACAAGAACTTTTAAATGAAACAATAAATAATTTTACGCCTCAACAAAGGCAACAATGGGATAATATGATTGGAAATTTTATGCCACAACAAAATAATATCAATACCGAATAGGTTTTGATATAGATATTTAGAAATAGAAAAGAGGTGAAATAATGAACGGAAGTAATGGTATTCAACCAACAGTAGAATTAGCTACTACCAATGGTGCATATCCATATCCATTTATATATGGTAATGGTGGCAATAACGGAAGTTTCTTTGGCAATGATGGTATTTGGGCATTTTTACTCTTTGCCATGATATTTGGTAATAATGGCTGGGGTAATGGTGGCTTTGGCTTTGGAGGCGGAGGATTCAACAATGAATATGCTTGGCTTTCTAATGGTCAAAAGGAAATCATGAACAATACTAATAACGGATTTGATACTTTACACTTGTCTAATCAAATTGAGGGTGTTAGAGATGGCGTTTATGGTATATCTAACCAATTGTGTAATAGTACTGCTGATGTTGTATCTGCTATAAATGGTGGTTTTTCTAATGCTGAAATATCTGCCAATGGTAGACAAATGGCTAATATGCAACAAGCTTTCAACTCTGAAATTGCTACTTTAAATGGATTTAACAATTTAAACAATGCACTTTCAAATTGTTGTTGCGAAAATCGTTTGGCTACTTGTCAGACACAAAATATTGTTCAAAACGAGAGCAATGCTACTAGATTTGCCGATGCTAATAATACTAGAGATATTATTACGAATGCAACAGCTAATACACAGGCTATATTGGATAAATTATGTCAGTTAGAATTAGACCAAAAGAGTGAAAAGATAAATGACTTAGAGAGAGAAATTTTGATGAAAGATTTACAGGCTTCACAAGTTGCACAAACTGCTGATTTAAGAGCAAATAACGCAACAGTTGCTAACCAACTTGTAAGCGAACTTCGCTCATGTCCTATTCCTGCTCAACCAGTGTATGGAAACCAACCAATATTTACATATCCTACAAATTATAGTGGATGTGGATGTACAGGAACAAGTCAATTTATTTAAAGCAAATAGTCGATTACGACACGCCTGATTACAGGAACTTGCTAAAAACGTGTATTTACACGTAATTAAGAATAGGCAAGTTGTCTATTCTTTTTATTATGAAAGGAGAAAGATAAAATGATAGAAAGTATTCAAGAATTACCAATAACATTAACAAGCAATACAGCTAAACTAACACTTAGTTCTGACACAATAAGAACTAGAAGTGCTTGTCAAAATAATACGAGAAGTTGGTTATGCCATCAAACAGGAAACCCATTGTATCAAGTATTAGGTAATGGAAATTGTAATTGTAATGGAACTGCAAAATACGAAGTAAGTTTTAATGCTAATGTTAGTGGAGCTACTGCCGGAACACCCGTGGCACTTGCTTTATTTGAAGATGGAGTAATTGTACCCGGAACTACAATGATAGCTACAATAACTACCGCTGGAGATGTATTTAATATATCTTTTGAGAATACGGTTGAAGTGTGTGGCAGGTCTAATGCTACATTAAGCATTGGAAGTATTCCAAGCATACCAGACTTTACTGATTTAACAGCCACAGCAATAGATACTCAAGCTCCAATTATAGCCAACGCTACATTAAGCATAGAGAAGTTATCTTGATGAAAAACAATGGAATAGATATTAGTTCTTTAATTTTGCAAGTGTTAAGTTTAGATTTATTATTTAAAGATTTTAATAATTCTGATTTAATGCAAGAACTACAAATGCAAGATGAGAAATATCTTAAAACAATAATAAAACAAAATGATGAAATAATCTCACTTTTAAAGAAAGGAAGTGATAAAGAATGAACGAAAGGCTTGAAAAGAAAACAGAAGAGTCTATTAATAAGATTTTAGACGAGGGTTTAACCACAAATAATTTAGAAAATTTATTCGTTTTAAAAAAAATAAATCACATGGCAAAGGAGGATGATAACATGTATGGAGAATATGGAAACTATGGTGGAAGAAGAGCTGGATATGATAGTTATGGAAGAGATCACTATGATACTTATGGAAGAGAAAGATATGGAGTTAGAGGACGTGATATGCGTTATAGAGGCGATAACGAGCTTGATAGAATGCACGGCGAATATGAACGCTATCAAGAAAGCCGTCAGAGATACGGAGCTGGAGAAGAAACCGATAAAAGTTTTCACTATATGGTAAAGGCACTTGAGGATTTTATAAAAGTTCTACATGAAGAGGCTGAAACACCTCAACAGAAACAGATATTAAAAGAAACATTGCAAAGAAGTATGATATAAGGTGTATCGTTATTATAATGCAAATGCTTTAAATAAATATGAGGACGATTGTGTTATTCGTGCAATATCTTGTGCAACAGGTAAATCGTGGGACTATGTTTATGATTATTTAAGCGACATAGCTCAATATGAGGGAACTCTGTTTGATAAAAAGAATTTTGTTATTAATTATTTAGACAGGACTTATAAAAGACTTGACGATGTTTATGGAACGGTAGGACAGGTGTCTGGCATGTTTCCAAATAACACTTTATTAATAACAATGCGAGGACATATTGTTTGTTCTAAAGATGGTGTGATATACGACACATTTGATTGTCGTGATAGAGAAGTTGAGTATGTGTGGCTTGTAAAATGAGTACAATTTTGTACTCATGTTTTTGTATGATATAATTATTTTAGGTGATACTTTGAAATATATTATAATGTGTGCTGGAAAAGGTGAAAGGTGGAATAATTATTTAGGAGTGCCAAAACAATTAATCGAAATCAATGGCGAATCACTACTCGAAAGAACAACTAGGCTTTTAAAAGAAAATGGGATAAATGATTATGTTATTACAAATAATGACGATAGTTTTAATGATTATGGGAAAGTAATTAAGCAATCTTATAATGATTGTGAAGTAGATAGATTTGAAGAAACAGGCGACAAAGAAATCTGTTATTTATACGGTGATGTTTATTATACTGATGAGGCTATGAAAACGATAGTAAACACAAATACAGATGGAATATTGTTTTTTGGTAGCGAGATGGAGATATTTGCTATTAAGATTAAAAATAAAGAGTTGTTTTTTAAACATAAAAACAAGGTTAAAGATTTATATTTAAAAAAAGAAATAGATAGATGTATTGGGTGGGAAGTTTATAAAAGTTTGAACGATATTCCACTTGATGGGTATGCAATAAAAGACATTTTTTATCTAATAAATGATAAAACCGATGATATTGATTATCCTGAGGATTATGAAAGATTTATTAAAGAAAGGAGTTCAATATGAAAATAGCCGTTGATAAAAACTCGTGGCAAGTCGCTAAAGATGATGGAAATAAGTATATTTATTTATACGAAGATGAATCATTTTCTGATTTAATGAAAACTAGACTTCATTGCATGGAGTATCACGAATGCGAATTTGTGGATATAAACACCACGGATTATAATATAGATTGTTTTAAAAAATGTAAAATAACAGACAAAGATTGGGATAAGCTTCCTGATAAAATAGATTATAAAATTGGTATAATTATCCCAAATTATAATTATGAACACACGATTGATAAATGTTTAAGTAGTATAGCAAAACAAACGTATAAAAATTATGAAGTTATATTTATCGATGATATGAGTACGGATAAATCAGTTTATATAGCATCGAATTATTATGATAAATTGTCGAGTTTAAAAATAGTAAAACTTAAACAAAAACGATACAATGGTGGTGCTAGGAACGAGGCTTATTTATATTTATCAGATGACGTGGACTACGTTTATTATATCGATAGTGATGATTGGCTATATGATGAAACAGCTTTAGAGAAAATTAACAATAAGTTACAGAACAAGCCTGATGTTTTATTTGTTGGCATGGCAGATTATAAAAATGGTAAAACAAAAGAGTGTTTTATTCCAGATTATAAAGACAAATATGACGCAATAAAAGGTTGGAGTGGTAGTTGTGGCAAGGTAATAAAAAAGAGCCTAGCGACTAGACAAGAGTGCCTATATAATGAAGGAACGTTGAAAGAAGATAAAAACCAGCATTGTAAAATTTGTTTTTATATGAATAGTTTTAATTTATTAAAAAAGCCAATTTATGTTTGGAATAGAGAAAACTTAAAATCAGTTACTACAATTAGAACGAAAAATCCCACGTGGGAAACTAGCACTATAAGGCATTGGGCTGATACAACGGAATTTTATTTAAAAATAAAAGGCAAGGATAAAAAGATAGATAAATTTATGGAAGAAAGGTTAAGACTTACGAAAAAGGAGATATTAGATGGAAAAGATAGACAATGGTAATATTAAGTTAAGTATTGTTATTCCTTATTATGAAACTTATGAATTGACTATGAAATTATTAAGAGAATTAGCGATACAGAAAACTGATGAAGTTGAAATTATAGTTGTTGATGATTATTGCAAAAACGAATTTTCTAATATTAAAGCTGATAGCGATGATATTTTGTTTAAAACAAAGGCTTTAATAATACCACATGGAGAAAATTTAGGTGTTGCTAAAAGCAGAAATAATGGAATACACATGGCACACGGCAAATATATAGCTCTAATAGACTGTGATGATATGATAACAATGGATTATGTTGACACACTTTTAAAAGCTATTGATAAATACGATACAGACGTTATAAATTTTAATTGGTACGATATGACTGAACACCACGAATTTAGAAAGCCTGATAATTTTGCTCCGTGGAAAGCCATTTATAAAAAAGAAACTATGCCAAGATTTAGAGAAGATATGGAATATGGGAGCGAAGATGTTATATTTCAAGGAGATGTCCAATGTGGGATAAATAGTGGCAATTTATCCGTTACTTATTTGGATAAACTATTATATTTTTATAATTCTAATAGAGAGGGTAGTCTTTTGTGGAAAAAGATACATGGGGTGAAATTATGATATACATTATAAAACACAAAGAATATAACAACCCAGTACCTAAACAATATAAAGAAAAATATGTCGGCGAAATGTTTAAATATGATTATAAGAAAGACAATATCAATAAATTTAACCCATACATAAACGAGGCGACAGGTTTATATGATATATGGCGAAACAATAAAGATGATGTTATTGGCTTGGTTCATTATAGACGTTTCTTTTGGAATAAAGAAAATATATTGTCTTTTAAAGACGCAAAATTAATTTTAAAAGATTATGATATGATTATTCCACATGATGTGATATTTAATAAAGGAATTTATGAACAATTACGAAGTGAGATAGAAAATCCTGATGTACTCGACAAATATTACAATAAATTAATTAAAGAAGAGCCACAATTAAAAGAGTGGTTTGAGTTTAAATCTTTCAATCCAAAAGAGATGTTTGTCTGCAAAAGAGATGTTATTAATGATTATTGCAGGTGGCTATTTCCATTGATATTACCAATTGTAGATGAGTTTATAAAAGAAGATGCTGATAAGGTTATAAATAAACGCATGATAGGACATTTAGTAGAAAGATTATTTGCTTATTGGATATGGAAGAATAAACTAAAAGTTTATAAAATGGATATAAAGGAGGTGTAAAAATGGTAAAGTGTAAAGTTATAAGAAAATTTACTTTGAAAGATTTTGATAAACTTAAAAATGTCGTTAGAGGCGGAATAAAAAAAAATCATGGTGAATTATATATCAATGATACTTTTGAATGTGATGAAAAAATGGCTGAATATTTGACAGGCAATAATAAAAATAAAGATGTTGTTGTTAAAATAATCGAAGTAATACCTGAAATTAAAAAAGAAGTAAAAATAGAAAAGCCTAAAAAAAAGAAAAAAAATAGTAAGAAATAATCTTGCTTTTTTTATTGTATTTTACAGTTTAAAAAAGATATGCTATAATTTAGACGTAGAGTTGCACACGACACAAATTAGTGGCAAGACAAACTTAAAGTCTTTAAAGTAAAGGAGAAAATGTTATGGAAGATAACAAAGACGTTCAAGAAACGGAAGAAACAAAAGTAGAAGAAACTACTCAAAAAACATACACGCAAGAAGATTTAGACAATTCGTTTAATGCTGGTCGAAAAAAAGCTAGTAAAGATTGGCAAAAAGACGAAAAGTATAAAGATTTCGTTGCATGGAAAAAAACAAATCAAAATGACAGTGAAAAGATAGCCGAATTAGAAACAAGTAACATATCAAAAGACAAAGAAATAAAAGAACTAAAAACATTATTAAAAATAAAAGATAGTGATGTAAAAAAAGAGTTCCAAGAATTTGTTGCTAGTAAAGTTATAAGTTCGGTCAATGATACTGTTGATTTTGATACAGCACTTAAAAACTACAAAGAAAAGAATCCACAATATTTTGGGGAAACTGTGGTTAAAAAAGTGCAGAGTTCACCGAATTTAAACGGTGGTACAAAACCAAGTACCGTTGATGAAATATTTAATAATATGATTCGTGGTGCTTAAAAATAAGAAAAGGAGAGATAAAGATGGCAAACATGATTACTAAAAGTGATGCTTCTGCTTTAATCCCTGAACAAGTATTTGGTGAGATTTTTAAAGAAGCACAAAAGTATTCAAAAGTTTTACAATTATTCAGAAGATTGCCAAACATGACTTCTGATAAAATGAGATTAAAAGTTGTTGATAGCCTACCTGTTACTTACTGGGTAAACGAATCAACAAATAATGGTAGAAAAGAAACTACTAAAATGGCGTGGGATAACGTATATCTTACAGCAGAAGAGTTGGCTGTAATAATCCCAATCAAAGACAATGTGTTAAATGACGCTGATATTAATATTTGGGAACAAGTAAAACCTGAATTAGCAAAAGCAATTGGTAAAAAAATTGACCAAGCTGTTTTATTTGGTATTGATGCACCAGCTTCATTTGGTGCTGGTATAATCCCAGCAATTGTTTCTAAAGCAAAAGCTGTTGAAGAAACTGGTAGATTATATAGCGATATCAATGATGTTATGACACTAGTTGAGGAAAGTGGTTACGAAGTAACTGGTTTACTAGGTGGTGTAGGTCTTAAAGGTAAATTTAGAATGATGACTGACACAACTGGACAGCCTTTAAACACTACTGAAATCGGTTCATTAAACAGAGCTTTCGTTGATAATGGAGCATGGGATAAAGACGTTGCTACATTAATTGCTGGTGACTTTAATGAAGCTGTTTATTCAATTAGACAAGATGTTACTTTTGATGTATTTAGAGAGGGTATAATCCAAAATAGTGATGGTTCTATTGCATATAACTTAATGCAAGAGGATATGTCTGCTATTAGAGTTACTTTCCGTTTCGGAACTGCTATACCTAATCCTGTAACTTCACTTGATCAAACTGAAAACAGATATCCATTCTCTGCGTTAGTGCCAGAAGGTTCAGTAAGTCTTTAATAAAGGAGGGCGTTTATGGAATTTAAAGGATATTACCTATCTTACGAAGATTATAAAGGACTAGGTGGAACTTTAGACCTAACGCCTTTTAATTTATTAGAATTTGAAGCTCGAAGAAAAATCGATTTGAGAACACAAAACAGGCTTGTGGGTTTAGATTATGAAGATATACCTGACGAAGTGAAATTGTGTGAATTTAAAATAATAAACACGATTTTGAAAGGGTATGATGAAGAAATCACAAGAGGTAAATCAAGTGAAACGGTGGGCAGTTATTCTGTAACATATAATGATGACATGAAAAAAGTTATCGAAAACAAAAACGCAGAACTTAACGATTTGATTTTAGCCGAGTTGTATGGTGTTATTATCAATGGACAGCACATCCTTTATTGTGGGGTGAGATAATGACGACTAATACAAATATGTCGGTGTTTAATAGAAATAAAATTGATGACGTATCTTCTGGAAGAAGTGTTCGATATAAAAAACATGTTATTGATAATGTGTTTTGGGATAGTGTTCAAACGATAACTAGCTCGACAGGTTTTGAAAAAAATAATAGTGTTGACGTGTTTATTCCTTTTGATAAAAACGATTTATCAGATTATAAAGAGCCTAAACAATACGAGGGGTTTGGTTGGACTTTAAGAAAAGGTGATTTTATAATTAAAGGTGATGTAGAAGAAACAGAAGTCGATGGAATTAAAGATTTGTCGGCTTATGAAGTCTTTGAAATAACCACGGCTGACGTAAAAGACTTTGGAAGTTCTAATATGCAACACTTTGAAATAAAGGGTAAATAATGAAAATAAGCTATGAATTAAAAGATTTTGAAAAAGGTAAAATTATTGATAAATATGGTTTAGGCGAAAATGGAAATGCTAGGCTTTATACAGCAAACAGGGCTTTTATCCGAATGCAAAAATATGTTCCTTTTCTAACTGGAGCTTTATCTACTACTACAACGGTTAGACCGGGTTCGGTTACTTATGAAGTCCCCTATGCACATAGACAATATGTAAGCAATAAAGGAAAAGGAATACGGGGCAAATACTGGGATAGAAAGATGTGGAGTGCCGAGGGCGATAAGCTCACTAAAGAAGTTGAAAAATACATGAAAGCTTTGAAAGGGTGATTAGATGATACAAAAATTAGTTGATTATTTTGAAAATCATGTAACACTCGCAAACGAGTTTAACGATATTTTAGTAGACTTTTTAGGAGAAGAAGCCACTACTTATTCTATTGAACCTATACCGACCGAGCAAGTGTCAAGACCTTATACAGACGGCGGTTCGCTTAATGAATTTGTGTTTCAATTTGGAAGTAGGGAGTTTTATGACGAAAGTCTAACTCAAAATATAGATAATTTGGATTTTTATGAGAGATTTTCAAAAGAGATAGAAGAAAATAACGATAAACGTATATTACCTGATATTGATGGCATTCAGGGTATATATTGTAAAAATAATGGTACTATTCAAGACATACAGAATGGTACAGCAAAATATGGAATACAGATGAGTATAACATATTTAAAAGATAAATAAAGGAGGAAGCAAGATGAATGAAAGGTCTTTAGTTAAAAGAAGTGACAAAGTACCATTCTTCGGAAATATGTCTACTGGAACAGAAACGTTTAATAGAATGCGTGGTTTTACTTCATTTAGTGGAAGTAAAAATGCTATTGAATATACTAGACATTATATTGACGAAGATATGGAAACGACTGATGTTACTGGTTATTCTCCTAGTATTGGATTTGGTTTTGACCAATATCACAATGATCCAGTTCACGAAGAAATGGTTGAAATTCTCGATAATGAATATACTGGCACAGAAGCTAGAAGAAATATTGTTATAGTAGATTTTTCTAGCCCTACTACTGGAGGCTATAAAGCAGTTAAAAGAGAATATTCTATCATCGGAGATTCAGAAGGAGATAGCACTGACGCATATACTTATTCTGGTACATTTAGAGTAACAGGAAAAAGAATTGAAGGCGTGGCTAGTTTAAATAGTGATAATTCTATTGCCACATTCACAGCAAATACGCCAGTTAGTTTATAATAAAAATAAGGAGGTAGTTTATTAATGAAAATAAACGGTGTAAATCTAGGTGATATAGATTTTACAGATGCAGATTTTCTTGAAAAGTTGGAAACTGCAAGTAAAAAGGTTTATGAAGAAACCGATAAAGTTAAAAAAAATAATTATACATTAGCCGAAGGCATAAGGCAGGAATGTAAAATAATAAAAGATTTCTTTGATTATGTCTTTGGTGAAGGTAAAAGCGAAGAACTTTTTAAAGGTAAAGATAGTTTACATTTGTGTGTAGAGGCATTCATGGACGTAATAAAAAAGAAAGAAGAACAAGTTAAAAGTATAAAAGAACTTGCATCAAAATATAGTCCTGAAAGAGTGCAAAGATGAACATTTTAATTGATAGGCTACCAACAGACTATAAAGGACTTAAAATTGATACAAATTTTAGGTCTTTTATTTTATTTGAATTGTTAATGCAAGATACAGAATTATCGGACACAAAGAAAATAGAATTTGCTTTACAATTATTTTATAAAGATAAAGAATTTACAAGTAAAGAACAAATAAAAAAAGCTATTGATTGTATTTTATGGTTTTATTCTTTAGGAAAAAGTGAAGAAAAAAAAGACGATAAAATAAAAGAAAAAGAATATAAAAAACAAAAAGCTATATATTCTTATGAACATGACGCAAATCTTATTTATTCGGCATTTTTAAGTCAATATAAGATTGATTTGAATGACATTGATTATTTACATTGGTGGAAGTTTAAAAGCCTATTTGAGGGATTAAACGACGATAATAAGATATGTGAAATCATGGGATATAGAGCTGTGGATTTATCAAAAATAAAAGACAAAGACCGGAGATATTACTATAAAAAATTAAAACAAAAATTTGCACTTCCTGATAATAGAAGCGAAGAAGAAAAAGAAGAAGAATTTGCAAATGCTTTATGGTAGAAAGGAGGATGATATTATGATGAAATTAGATATTCAAATGTTTGCTGATGGTAAAGTAATTATACAAACTGATTTAGATAAAAGTGGGTTTGAAAAAGGTTTAAGTAAAATTCAATCGGCTGCTTCCACAGGATTTAAAGCGATAGCTGGTTCAATAGGAGTTGCAGCAACGGCAATGACGGCTTTAGTTGGTAAGTCAGTAACAATGGCTGGAGAATTAGAACAACAAATTGGCGGTACTGAAGCAGTGTTTGGAGATTTAGCTGACGTCGTTCAAAATAAAGCGGCAGGTGCTTTTGAAACAATGGGATTAAGTGCTAACGATTTTATGGCAACGGCTAACAAAATGGGAGCATTGATGCAAGGTAGCGGATTAAGTATAGAAGACTCTATGGATTTATCTACTAAAGCTATGCAAAGGGCGGCTGACGTTGCTTCTATAATGGGTATTGATGTAAACTCTGCAATGGAAAGTATTGCTGGTGCGGCTAAGGGGAACTTTACCATGATGGACAATTTAGGTGTGGCTATGAATGCTACAACTTTAGAAGCTTATGCAATGAGCAAAGGTATTGAAACATCGTATAATGAAATGGATAATGCGACAAAAGTTGGCTTGGCTATGGAAATGTTCCTCGAAAAAACAGCTTATGCGGAAGGCAATTATGCAAAAGAAAACGAAACGTTCGCTGGTTCATTTACAACGTTAAAAGCAAGTATTCAAAACTTTTTAAGTGGTGCTGGTGATATAGATTCTGTTATAAAAAGTGTTATGGGCTTTAGTAAAATTTTAATTAAAACAATCGGAGAAATGGCTCCACAAGTTGTAAAAGGAATTGTAGATTTAATAAATGGAATTGCCCCAGAAATTCCAAGTTTAATTCAACAATTATTGCCTATAGTTATTCAAGGTTCTCTTGATTTAATAAATGGACTGGTAGCTGCACTTCCTACTATAATTCCTATATTGTTGCAAGGTATCATTTCAGCTTTAGAAGGACTTTCTGAAATGCTTCCAGATATTTTAAATGCTTTAATACAAGGAGCTATAACGATAATTAATTCTCTTGCAGAACAAATGCCGACCCTTATTCCAATATTAATTACTGCTATTTTAGATGGCTTACTTACAATTTTAGATAACGTTGACCAAATGGTAGATGCTGGAATTAAGCTTATTATGGGATTAGCTGATGGAATAATAAATGCGTTACCTATTATAATTGAAAAAGCCCCTGAGATAATTGACAAATTAATTACTGCTCTCGTCAATAATCTTCCAAAGCTTATGTCTGTGGGACCACAACTTATAGGGAAATTGGCTGTTGGAATTATCCAAAATTTGCCTAGTTTGTTGTCTAAAATTCCAGGTATTATAACTTCAATTGTTAATGGATTTTTAAAGGGTGTAGGAAGCTTTGCTAATGTTGGTAAGAATTTAATAAAAGGATTATGGAATGGCATTAATAACGCAAAAGATTGGGTACTTGATAAAATAAAAGGATTTGGAAAAGGTATTTTAAATGGATTAAAAAGTTTCTTTGGAATCAAATCTCCATCTCGAGTTATGCGTGATGAAATAGGAAAATACTTGGCAGAAGGTATCGGAGTAGGTTTTGATGAAGAGCTTAACGATATTTATAGAGATATGAAAAAGGCTATCAATTATGAAAATGCAAAACTTCAAGCTAACGTAGAAACAGGTAAAGTATTTAACACTTTAGCAAACACTACACCAATTGCAATAAGCCTAGATGCTGAAGTAGAAATGGATAAAACTAAAGTTGGAAGAATTGTTACACCAGTAGTAAGCGAGACTTTAAAAGCGGGTGGTTTAAGATGATAGAATATGGAAACGTACAATTGCCTTTGCTCGAGGGGTATGAGTTGACGAAATCTAGTCAGACGGTATCGTTTAGTAATTTGACATGTGATTTTACAAATCATACCTCTGAAGACCTCCCACAAAAATATCAAGAGTGTAGAATTTATGTAAATGGGATTTTAAAATTTACAGGTTATATAAATGGATATTCTTTTAGAGAACTCCGAGAAAAAGATAAGTTTTTAGAAGTTACGTTTGAGTTGTTAAGTCCGATGGCAATGGCTACTATTAGAACGCAAATGGCTAGTGGTAATTATAGTTTAAAATCGTTGATAGAATTTGTTTTCGAACCATTAGTTGAGGATGGGTTTACAATCCGAGAGATAAACGTATCTGATAGAAAAATCAATGTAAACTATGTCTGTGAAACGATAGAATATATCATGAGTGATTTATCGTCTAGCTATAATTTGTGGTGGTTCATTGACGAAAATAAGCAAATATTTGTCAAAGATATTAACAGTATGTTAAACGAAGAACCAAAGCATATTTATAATGGTAATCATAAAATAAATGGTTTACAGTATTTAAAACCAACAATTTTATCACAAGACTATGCTAATGTTGTAAACTTTACAAACGTCCGTCTTTATCAGATGTCAAGGCAAAACTTTGATGATGAAGTAAATAATCCATTACTTAACGAAAAAAACGTAAATATAAAAAACGGTGATGAGGTAGATTTTAATTATCCGATAGATTTTAAACAAGATAATATTTTAAAATCTGCCGACAGTTTTATTTTAAATGAACAATTTATTTTCGGTTTATATATGTCTGGGATATACACAGATAACAGCACATTTTCTGTTTATATGCAATATGATACAATAAACGACGTATGGTCGCAAAGTAACAATTTTGATTTTGATGGAAGTGTGGAAACCGATAAAGAGTTTTTGTTGATAAGAGATGCATTCTTTTCAAATTTGGTTATAGGTTTTAAATATAATGGAAGCAAAACTATAAAAAATATAACTATTATTGAAAGCGATAGTGCTTTAATTTGGAATATTAATAAATTTTATAATGATCGTGGTATTGAAGATAAAAAAGGAAAAATAACACCAACAGGCATTATTGAAATAACTATTGACATGAATGAACAATGGAAAACATTACCAGAGCTTATGGATATTGGGGCATCTTATATAGAAAAATCAAGTCTTGAATTAGATGGACAAATAGAAATAGGAATAGACAGAGATACGTTTCAAGTTGGTGATATAATAGAAATAAATAAATTATTATTCAACGGAAAATATATCTTTACAAGTATTAAAGAAAACTATAAAAAAAATCGTTCACAATACACAGCGATTTGTAAAAACGTAAATATCGAGGATAGTTATATTAATTTATTCCGTGGAAAAACTAAACAAGAAAACAGCGAGAGAGTTTTTCAAACTTATATTACTCACTATACTCAAGAGGGTATTAAAGAAAGCCACGAGGTGGTAAGATGATAATTAAAAATGATTATATAAAAATAAAAGGCGATAGAGAAATAACTCTAAAAAATTATATTTATGATATTTATTTACAATTATTAACAGAAGCACAATATAAAAAAGAAGTTATGCAATTTGAAATGAGATATTGCTTCTTGAAATTTGACACGCCTT
>Ga0310786_10001444_pt1 | contig 38353 bp, 34 predicted proteins | sample AusTroGonzalo_MG_FD_203881 | JGI IMG/M metagenome (GOLD analysis project Ga0310786, IMG submission 203881) | Bovine rumen microbial communities from tropical cattle in Woodstock, Queensland, Australia - Gonzalo_03 (v2) (version 2) | ecosystem: Host-associated > Mammals > Digestive system >... | reverse complement strand
CATTCATCGGCATAGACATACTTCTGAAACAGTAGTGTGTTTGAGAGGCAGGCTTGTTTGGGAGTTCTATGACGAACTGAAGCGGATTTGCACGGAGACCATCGAGCTTTCGCCCAATGGGCAAGCTGTTGCTTTGAATATTCCGGCTGGTCAGTGGCATACGGTGAGGGCTTTGGAGTCTGGTTCCGTGATATTGGAGATGAAAGAGGGGGCGTATGAGCCGCAGAGTCCTGCGGATGTGCTGGAGTAGTTGATAGATGAAAGATAATAGATAATAGTTATTCTATTGAAAGTTTTATAGGTTAGAAGGTGAAAGTTCAAGGGTTCAAGAAGTTCAATGTTCAAAGTTCAAGGTTTAAGGCTGGCGCGAGGGTGCTGGCCTTTTTTTTTGTGCCGAACACATATTTTTTAAATAAAATTATTTATATTTGCCGACTGAAATAATAAATAAGGGGAGAGTCATACACATTCTTTTGGGTTCATTAGAATTTGGCTCTCAGGTTGTTGAAACCTTTTTTCCCCTGCGGCCCTCCATGTGATGGCATGTGGAGGGAATGGGAGTATTAGTCTGTTTTGCACCTAATGAAACTTACGAATGGTACCGGGGAAGCCATCAATATTCCACTTGGCCCAAGGCACAGCCTCCAATCAATAGAAAGCGGCACCGTTTTGCCGGAAAGCAAAGATGGCCCATGGGAACCACTGGGGGAAGAAGACATATTGGAATAGCATTCATTGAATGAGGATAATAGACGAGCAATTACTAAATGAGGTTTCCGCTCAAGCCAAGGCTTCGCCTCGCATGCGGATGAATTATAATTTCCATCAGACATTAGACGACAAGTGTCATCGGATGTTGAATGCGGTTGAACCAGGAACTGTAGTTCCCATTCATCGTCATCCCACAAAAGCCGAATCGTTTGTGGTTTTGAGAGGTAAGGTAAAAGTGACCACCTATAACGACGACGGCTCAATGATGGAAAGCATAGTTCTTGATCCTACAGCGGGACAATATGGTGTTGACATTCCCCAAAACGTATGGCACACCATCGAAAGCCTAGCATCAGACTCCGTCCTCTTCGAATGCAAAGAGGGGCCGTTTGTGAGGCATGAGGAAGAAGGGATTTTAGAAGTTAAGAGTGAAAAATGAAGAGTGCACGCATTAGCGATCGTTCGAACTCTGCGAGGAAAGAAAAGTTGAAATCAATCCTGAAAGGTATTTGGGCTTTTTGCTCTTTTTTGTTTGTACCACAATGGGGAAGGAAACATGATGTAAGATGTAAGAGGACTTTGAAAACAAGGCTTGCCCGCACGCTGAAACATGTGGGATCAACAAAAACCGATAATCACCACTACCTCCTGTGCGAGGTGTGGACGGAATAATATCACAATTTATTGAAATAAGTTTTAGTATTTATGGCTACGTATAATCAGAACACATTTCTTAAACAATTTGACCAACCTATTAGAAAATATATCATAGAATACTGTAAAAAATTATCAGCTACAAAATATGATGTTTATATTCTATTGGCTCGAAAAGCGGCTTGTTTGTTAACAACATTGGAAGACTTGGGCTTTGTGAATTTTGACGGATTGGTCGTTTCTGATAGAATTTTGGAATATGATACAAAATGGCTAGAGGGCAAAAAAATAGCAATAATTGATGACACAATTATTTCAGGTACTTCGATATGTAAAATCATACGACGATTAAAATCAATAAATGTCGCCTCGATCAATGTTCATGCTTTTTGCATCAACGATTATTGGTATAGTGATGATATGTTGAAAGATGGGGACGTTGATTATTTGCGACAGCCATACATGCGAGTGAATCACACTTCTAGCATCCGGTTTTGTAAACAAATCGTTGATGCTTTATCAATAGTTCCTCGTCCCTATAATATTGACTTCCCTGTTTATGATATGGGGAAATTGTCTCGTCAGAGTTATTTGTCACTGATTGAGGATGATAATTGGAAAGTTGTCAACACTGCATCTTTGCTTCAAGAAGAATATCATGTTGGATGTGCTAGTTTTAATTTCAAACGTGAACTGCTCAATCAGTTTAATGAATATGTAGGTTGCGATTTGACAAAAGTGCTGTTTGTGAAATTAAGATTGTTCACAAAAGAGCTTTTTGATAATGTTAATAATAAACAATCAAGGTATTTGTGTAAAGTCGTCCCTTATGTGATATTTAATCCTATAAAGACAGAATTGGCTCCACAATTAGTTGAAGCAATTTGTAAATGTGAAAATGTATCATCAAATCATTTTCTCCATGAATTGAACACAGACAATGCAAAGTTGTTGTTTATCCAATATTATTTTGCAGCCAGATTGGTGAATTGGTGGGTCGAATACACTGAAAAACTACTGCATAAGACAATACGAGTGAAAGAAAACAGAAGGAGTCTGAATTTGTTGTTTTCCCCATCTTTGATAGAACTAATAAACGAGTTCACCTTTAGCAATAAAATAGCCCTTGCAAGTGAAATTCTTAATCAGAACGTCTTATGTAATAAATACAAATTGTTGGATAAATCGACACCAGTCAACCCATTTGTTGTAAAATCGAGATTGACCCGGATTTTTTTGGATTTATATTACAATAAAGAGTTGTCTGCTCGTAGAATAGTGAAAGATTTAGGGAAAAAGGCCTTTGAGGATAAAGCATATCAAAATATAATAAATAGGTTGGACGATGGCATTACGATAGACAGACTAAGGCGAGAGGTTTCTAATTATGTTGACAATGCAACGGATCGGAATTTGATGTTGTCAACTTTTTTAGACAATGCTATTGATAAGGGGCTGATTGTGCCAATAACCAGCATCAAAGATGGATATGTTTATAGAGGATTCCGCCATGGTGAAGAAATCATCTGGGGAGATTCTAATGATAAGCTTTTGGCAAAATATATGGAAGGGCTATATGGCAAAGACGGTGTTGTTCCTAAATTTATGTTCGAAAAGCTTTTGGTGATATTTTGTAAAATTGGTTTGAGGCAAGGTTTTCTTAGTGAATATGATCAGAGCACGCCGCCTAATCAAAAAATGAGATTGACAAGCGTTCGGGCTTATAAACATGGTCAAGTGTCCATTTTTCAAGAAGTGGAACCCTATACAATGATTGATACTAATCCGATATTAAAAGATGCTGCAAAAGCATATTGGACAACCAAAAGGCTTGCTGATTTAAAATATATTAATGTGATTAGGGAAAGTCATGATAATTCTTTGTATCAATTGAATTTTGACTCGTTATACAAAAGAGGTGAGACGGATCCCACAACATCAGAGGATATAGATCTTGATCCTGGATATGTTGATGAAGTTTTGAATCTTACGGAAATATTACAATTATGTATAAATAATAAATTGATCAAAAATCCTGATGGGTTCATTATATTGACATCTTGTATGAGTTTGCATGACAACACATCTTCAATAGGTGCGGAACTGCAGATTTATAATGACACGTACTTGTCATATTATAATAGAATAGTCAGTGCCCTCAAATCGTTGACAGAAGCACAACTTTATTCATTCAAAGAAGATGATTTATTTAAGGCTATCAATAGTGGCTTTTTTAAATACAATAAATTTAGAAGCAACAAAGGAGTTGAACTTGTAGAAGACATAAAAGACCATCTTGATTCATTGAATACGATAGGAGCGAGAAAATGGAAGGAATATTGGCGAAAGGATCTGGAACTCTTAAAGACGCATGATCCTGAATTAAAGGAACTTAATAATCGGATGGGCTTGACAATCATCGACATATTAATCTCCTTGAATTGTTTACATCTGTTGTTAATGGAATTGTTGAGACGTGACAATCCAGAATTTGGCAACGCCCAAACAGTTCTCGAGAATTTAAAGGAGGAAATAAAGCGGTGTAAAATCAACAAAATCGGCAATCAAAATATAATCAAAACAATAGAAAACAGGAAGGAAAAGCTAGAAAAAAGTATTAAAAAACAGAAAAAATTCATCAAAAAAAGTTTGGAGATAATTAGAGATAGTACAGACATATTAAAAAAAGAAGAAAAAAATTCATTTTTTTCTTCGATGTATTATGATGTTTTTCTGAATGAAAGTTATAAAAAGGTTGAAACAAATCAACTAAAAATAATAGCAAGTCAAATATTAGAAAATTTTCATAATTTAAAAAATAGTTCGAGGGAGGAATTACAAGACTATGAATCTTTAGTTCCCCAATGGGGAAAAGTGGCAAGAATGGTTAGTTATTCGTCTTTTTTACATTTCAATACCGTGTCAGAAGAAACAACATGTAGAGAAAAAATTGGTAAGATAATAAAAGCAGAAATGACCCAATTTGAGTTGGATGAATACGAAGAAGAAAGAGAGGACAAAAGCATTGTGATACTCAGGATTGATGACATCAATACAGGAGGCAAAGGTTATGTACTTGGATCTAGAGGCATTCGACACGACGAACGACTTATGAGATTAGCTTGTAGGGTTCTCAAAAAATGCAATAAAATGAAAGAACACGTTGTGATATCGTATTGCCCTTACTATTTTGCTGAAAGTATTAAAGGAAGATATAATACAAAAACGGCATGCTATGATAGTGTTAAAGAAGATTTGTATAAACTGATGCCTGAAAACAGAGACGAAGATTGCATAAATGTTTTTATAAAAGACAGAAAAGACCCGCAAAAATACATGTCTGAAATGTTGACTAAATACAGTTTAGACAAAAGATTCCAATTAACACAGTCAGGTAACAATAATCTTAAATATAAAATATCTATGAAACCTTATAAAATATTCATTTCTTATTCACGTAAGGACGTGGAATTTAAAAACGAATTGAAAAAACATTTGAAAATTTTCGATCATTTAGAAATTATTGACACTTGGAGCTGTGAAGAAATTAAAATCGGAAGATGGAATGAACAAATACAACAACATTTGGAAGAAAGCGACCTTGTGATTTATATGCTATCTTCTAACTTTTTGTCATCAAAATATATTTTGGAACATGAAGTTCAGAATGTAATTACAAATGGAAATAATAAGAATGTTTTATGTGTTATGGTCAGCAAAATATGCGACCAAGAAATGTTAGAGGAATTTATTGCTAATTCTTTTACAACTATCAGCAATAAGCAGAAAGCTGTCATGGCTCTTAAGGACTTCCAGTATCTTCCCTATGGGATGGTGAAAAATAACGTTTCGAACCAATATGAGGAAAGTATAGTCCCATTAAAGGAATATGATAAAAAAACGGATTCTTCAATTGAAGAAGCGTTTTCGCAAATCATCAATAAAATAATGATTTTATTCAATTCATTCCAATAAGAGAGAAACCTGTTATACTTTTTGTTCTTTTAGCTTGTGCTGCAAAGACGGTCAAAGGAAAACCATAGGGTGAAATGAAGCGTGACTTGTGGTTCATTAATAAAGGCAACAGGTGTGTTCATGATATGAATAAACAATAGTGATAACAAACGAAACAAGGAATGGCTATACGAGTAATTAAACTTGCATCAGAATTAAATATTGAGGTGTCCACACTCAGAAGTATGCTTAGTGCTTTAGGGTTTACAGAGGATTACCTTACTCCTAATACGAAAATTCCTGATGATATAGAAATACTTGTGAGATCACTTTGTTCTAATGAAACCGACCTTTTTAAGTTGGTTGAGTTAGCTGCGGGTAAAGGCGTATATGGTCATCAAACAGATGACATTCCCTCTGTAAAAATAGTTGGCCGCATAGATTTAGATGAGTATAACTATCCCACAGAGTATAAGAGTAAGCAAGAGTTTGAGCGAGATCGGAACGACCAATTTATCACACCCCTTCTGACTTACAGAGAGAAACCAAGTTTTTGGATTGATGAATTTGTATTGTTAACTCCGAAGAAAGAAGTTAACAGTATCAAAATAAGCTCATTCAACAAGGTAGATAAACAGCCTCTGTTTTCCGTGCTTATTGGTTCCAATGGTGTTGGTAAGAGTATGTTGATGAAAGAAATAGTGGATTTTTTTATTGAATTACATGCTTGTGTAAACGGAACCGAACAAAAGTTGTCGCCTGCCATTAAGGGAAGGCTGAAAGGCATTAGATATCATATTGACGGGGTGGAGTGTGAAGTTGTCAGGCTTGAAAAGAATTATTTCGTTAAAATAGAAGGGTATTTTCGATCGTTAAAAGAATTGCGGCTTCCGTCAATAGTGGCATGTAATTTCGGTGCATTTGACAAATTGCCAACGCAGAAGGTAAACGGCTCTGCACGAACTAGATATGATGTTCCTTACTATAAATATGTGGGAGCTCATGTCAATGGAAGCATGATTTCTTCTTCGGCCATTGCATTCAGATTGTTGTTTACTTTGAGTGAACAAATGGACGACCGACAACGACAGAACATTTGTTCTATTTTGGACTTCATAGGCTATGACCATTGGATTTCATTGTCATATACGATGGTTTTGAAAGACAAAAAAGATAGAACTGTAAGAGATGTGATTTCACAGCGTGTGAATAAGGATAGGGAATATGATTGTCTCAATCAGAACGAGAAAAACGCGAAAACAGCTCTGCTATACAAATTCTACAAAACTAAGACTGCGGCAGGCAAGGCCCAACATGACTATGAAATAATCTTTGACGATTATACGACCTCGGGTGACTCTGTGGAAGAACTGCGGTGTATTTATAAGCTGAAACAATATGAATTGGTGAATAGTTCGGTGAATGTCATATTCCACAAGCAAGGATGCAATGTTACTTCGGAAGAGATGAGCTCTGGGGAGTTTGATATGCTAGCAACCGTTCTGAGTGTGTCTGCAGCAGCAAACAATCCACATACTTTGGTGTTGCTTGATGAACCAGAATTGAGTCTGCATCCAAACTGGCAGATGACGCTGATAGACAACCTTGACAGGGCATTGGAAGATAAAGTATGCCATTTGCTAATAGCTACTCATAGTCACATGTTGGTGTCTGACTTGCCGATGAAACGTTCGTCCGTTATTCAAACAGAGAAAGATAAAGATGGCAATTTGAAAGCAGCTATAATAGCCGAAAGCACCTTTGGGTGGAGTGCTGAAGAAGTGTTGTTGAAAGTGTTTAAAACCGCAACGGACAGAAACCGTTATTTCGGAGAACGTGTAGGGAAATTGCTTGAGCAGATGGGGAATAACACAATTTCACCAGAGGATGTTGCTGATGAATTGGAAGAGTTACAAGAAATATCGAAGCACTTGAGCGATATTGACCCAATGAAAACGATACTGAACACAATCGTTAAAGCATACAAGTAACTAGCAATGACCAGAGAGGAAGATTTTGTTATCAAGACGCCTTACCAGCCTACTGATGAAGAAAAGCAGGCTATAACAGATTTGGAGAATAAGGGTCTCGTTGCTGATGATTGGGATTCTGGCAAAAAAGACATTCTGAGCTTTAAAAAGAATCTCAGGCGCGATATGTATAACAAGCAAAACAAACGTTGTGCTTTTTGCAGAATACATGTACCTTCGTCTTGTGTGCCAATGCATCGCGAGCACATAGTATATAAAGATATGCATCCGCAATGGATGTTCCATCCGGAAAACTTGTGCATAGCCTGTCCAAATTGTAATAGTTGGAAGGGAACAACAGAAGTCTTAGCAAATCCTCATACAAGCACATATCCCACAACTAGTGATGGCTTCAAAATTATTCATCCATTATACGACAAATATTCTGACCATATTGAACTTATTGACGAAATCCTGTATAAGGGAAAGACCGACAAAGGAACCTTTACGATAAACACATGTCATTTGTATAGAGTGGATTTGGCGGAGGAAAGGGTAGACATAAAGATGTATGCCAAGAACAAAGGCAAAATCATTGCAGTACTGATTCATCTCTTGACATTATCAGATCAATACGTTGATGAGCAAAAACAGTTTTGTAAGTATGTGACGGATATTGTGAAGAAGTATAAGAAAAACAAGAAAACTGCTAAAAGCACAGAACAATAATGATCTCTTATCTATATTGTGTATGACCCAAGACGATCGTTGGTTAACCAAATATAACGAGGTGATGGATTTCATGGAAAAGAACCATCGGAACCCATCACGACATCGTATTGAGGAACATGATATGCTGAACTGGCTAAATGCCACAAGAAAAAAGATGAATGCTGGGGAGTTGAAAGCAGATAGGGTAGAGTTGTTTCAAAAGTTGTTGGTGATTGGGGAGAAGTATAAGAGGGTGAACCAGTATCGGTAGATGTTTGATGGAAGAAGGAAGAGGTAAGATGAAGATTGTATTAATGAGAATTCTGATAGCAAACATAACATGATGGAAAAGACAGGAAAAGAGCTTCAGTTAGAAATAAGAAAGCTTGATTGGAACGATTTAGAACGTTTGTTCACGAAGCGTAAAGATCAAGAAATACGAGATGAATGGGGTGAAGGGAAGTTTTTTGAATATGCAATAATAAGAGCTTTTGAGTTAGAAGGTGCTGATGTCAGATATTCATACAATGTTCCATTTTTTCAATTGGACAAAGATAATAGAATTGTGGAACAAATTGATGGAGTGGTCTATATAGATGGATTAACTGCTGTTATAGAATCAAAAGACTATTCGTCAAAAAATAATGTTGATATTGAACCTCTGGCAAAACTTCAAGTGAGGTTGAAAAGAAGACCCCCTCAAGTAATAGGTTGTTTGTTTACAGCATCTGATTTTACTTGGCCTGCACAAGCTCTTATTGAAACATTAATGCCTCAGACTATTTTGCTTTGGAACAAGAACGATATTGAACACTGTTTTAAGTATCACTGTTTTATTAATGGGTTAAAATTGAAATATAAAAGCGTTGTTGAAGATTGTAACCACATATTAGATCTTTCAACGGTTGCTTTGATAACAAATAACAAGAAATTAACAGGTAAACCACAATAACAATGATTTATTGCATAGTAGAGGGGCAGACGGACAAGGTTATTCTGTCAATTGTGCTCAATGAAACTTGTCATATAGAAACGAAAATAATTGTAACTGATGGCTTTCCATCTATGCCTGCTGTGGCTCGAACAATTATGAGTTTTATGAACCTGGGTGATAAAGTTATGATTGTTTGTGATCAAGATAACTTTCAGGAGGGTAAATATGGGAGAGATATGCTCAACTTTTTGTTGAGGGGGGCAATGAACAATAATTCATTTGAGTTGTTTACCTTTGATCCTAATATTGATAAACTTATCTCTAAACCAAATGAGGCAAAAACTTGGAAAAGAAATCATAAATTGATAGAAACAAGAGTACGTGATAATATTAATATTATTCTTCAAGAAGAAACCATGAAAAGGATTGTTGAGTTTGCCCAAAAACATTAAAGAATTTGAATATGAAAGTAGAAGATGCAAAGCAGGTTCTGAAAGATGGCGGCAATGTCATTAAGACAAGAGATGACCGTGAGTTAATTCTTGTTAATGATAATGGTGAAATAAAAAATAAAAGTGGCTTTGATTGGGAATTGAATAAAGATGGTAAAGTGGATAATGTTGTGTTCCGTAAAAGAATTGAACCTTGGTTGACATCGCTTTTCCAATCGGAACATCTTTCATTGCTATGTGGTTCTGGAATAACTAATGCTGTTAGTTATCTGGCGGAGGCAGGTGGAGGAACCACAATGGGCACTGCTGTCTTTACGCATTATAAAGATGAAATTAATGAGGCGGCAGAAACTTCAGCAAAAGCTAGTGGTAGAGAGAAAGGGAATATTGAAGACCAAATCAGGACAGCTAATGATTTACTGCGTGGCCTTAAAATACTAAAGAAAGATGCCGAAGCAACAGAGTTGCAGACAGAATTGAATAGTATTATAGAATCATTTGCCAAGTCTATACTTGAATCAGAAAAAGCCTTGGCAAACGCAGTGGATGAAAAACGAGAGGAAGCTTTTTCTGTTTTGGTTAATTTTTTGTTGAGTTTTGCTAGCCGTACTGGTAATAGAGAAAGACTTAATATATTTACAACCAACTACGATCGTTTGATTGAAGTAGGTGCAGAATTGGCCGGCATTCACTTAATGGATAGGTTTGTGGGAACAATGATGCCGATTTTCCGTTCATCAAGGTTGAACCTAGACATTCATTATAATCCACCGGGAATACGTGGCGAACCTCGTTACTTAGAAGGAGTAGCACGACTTTCGAAGCTTCACGGCTCGGTTGATTGGGTTCAAAATGGTAATGAAATACGACGAATGGGTTTACCATTTGGAGCAGATGACATCAAACCTTTTTTTAATGCTCCTGGATTGAAAGATGCTAATGCCCTGAAATTGATGATTTATCCTAACTCGTCCAAAGATAGGGAAACGGCAGAATATCCTTATGTCGAGTTGTTCCGTGACTTTGCAGCTGCAATTTGTAGACCTAATAGTACTTTGGTGACATACGGATATGGCTTTGGGGATGAGCATATAAATCGAGTGATCAACGATATGCTTACCATTCCTTCTACACATCTTGTAGTGATTTCATTTAATGATCCCATAGGTAGAATCTTGAAATTCTATTACGAAGCGGCGCACGAAGCTCAAATGTCGGTGCTGATGGGAAGTAATTTGGGTGATATTTCCAATTTAACAAAAGATTACTTGCCTAAGTCGGCTATTGATAGAACTACAATTCGTATGGCAGAGTTATTGCAACATCGTTTAGGAGCATCTTCAAGTTCTACTACTACACCCCCTTCTTCTCCTTCATCATCAGGTGCCTCGGTTGCATCTCCTACGCCTGTTACTCCATCATCACCAACTGTTTAAGCAATGATAACCACACCGATTGAAAAACTTGCCTCATTACGTGTGGGGACGGTTGAATATATCTCGCCAGACAGGATTGAAGTACAACTGGATATAGAATCTCCAGACAGTGTCGCACTAAATACAGGCACACCTAGAAGTTTTCCGCGTATCAACGGTTATGTGATGATACCAGTTGATTTAGGGTTTGTCGTTGGACAGGTGTCTTGGATAACCATTCAGCGCTCACCTTATCCCAAGCGTAGTGGATTTCAAGATTTTGGGCTAATTGACTTGCCTTTTCCGTTGCGCAAGATGGAGTTACAACCCGTTGGAACACTTGTTGCGGTTGAGGAAGGATATAAATTCAAACGCGGTCTTGAAACATTTCCTTCGGTGGGTGATATTGTTATATTGCCGACAGAGGAACAGTTAAGATCAATTGTCGAGTCTGGTGATAATCGCAGAGTTTATATTGGCAATAGTCCATTAGTTGGCAACGCCAAAGTGATGATTGACCCAGATAGATTATTTGGACGACACCTCGCTGTGTTAGGGAATACTGGAAGTGGAAAATCTTGTTCTGTAGCAGGGTTAATCAGATGGTCATTGGAAAGTGCAAGGCAGGTAAAGAAAAAAGAGCCGGTAAATAGTCGGTTTATTGTGCTTGACCCAAACGGAGAGTACAGCAAAGCGTTTGCAGACAAAAAGGACGCTAACATCTATTCAGTAAATATTGAGGAAGGGGAAGGAAAGAAACAATTAGAAGTGCCGCTTTGGTTTTGGAATACAGATGAATGGTGTGGGTTTACTAAGGCATCACCAAAGACACATAGAACAACGATTGTTCATGCGTTAAAGTCTGTGAGGAGTGGAAACGTATTTGAGGAGGTGTCAAAACAAAGTGAAATGGCAAGCTTTGTCAGAACGGTTATAGACTCCATACAAATCAGCAAAGCAGCAGGCAATCCTTGGGGTAAGTTTCCTTTACCTAAAAGTTTTCACCAGTCGCTTGAAAAATGGGCTAGCGATATTGTCAGTGATGAAGGATTCTCAGATGAATTAAATGAAGCCATACAGGCATTTGGTATCAAGGCAAAGGAACTTATCGATGCACGAAACGTTCAGTACGCTCATTACGATTTTACCAAAACAGAGGTGGACGATCTGCTTACCTTGCTAAAAGATGTTTATCTAAAAGCCGGTGGTAGAGAAGAAGAGTTCCTGCCCACAGATGAAGATAGCCCCATTCCTTTTTCTGGAGAAAGTTTTGTTCGTTCTATTGAGGCAAATGCTGAAATCTTGAATACCACGGAGTATATTGTAACACTGATGCCTCGTATTAAAACATTGTTGTCGGATGTACGAGTAAAGAAAGTTATAGACAATGAGTCGATAGAACTGAATGAATGGCTTGAGGAGTATATAGGAGCTGATAGTAAAGAATCGCTGACTATTATAGATTTATCTCTTTTGCCTTCTGACGTAACAAGTATTGTTACTTCTGTTATTGCTCGTATTGTGTTTGAAGCACAGCAGCGTTATCTCAAGTTAAATAAGGTATGTTTGCCTACAGTGTTGGTAATGGAGGAAGCTCACTATTTTGTGAAACGTTATAATGATGATGCAGAAAATACTGGTCCTACGACGCAATGTTGCAAGGTGTTTGAGAAGATAGCTCGAGAAGGTAGAAAATTTGGCTTGGGATTGGTGTTGTCTTCGCAAAGACCATCTGAGTTATCGCCAACAGTGCTTTCACAGTGCAATTCATTCTTGTTGCATCGTATCTCAAACGACCGAGACCAAGAATTGGTGCATCGGTTATTGCCAGACAACATGAGAGGTATACTGCGTGAAATGCCATCTTTGCCATCCCAATATGCGGTGTTGTTGGGTTGGGCTTCAGAATTACCTATTATGATAAAAATGCGCACATTGCCAGAAGCACAGCGGCCTCAGTCTGAAGATCCTGATTTCTGGGATGTGTGGACGGGCTCTAAAGAACGTAAGATTGATTGGGAGAAAATATCCGAGGAATGGCAGAGAAAAGGTGCCGACGCTTCCAAAGAAGAATAATTGATAAAATGATAGTGTCGGGGTGTTCCGACAATTAAATGTAATAACGAAGAACAATTAATAAGTAAATATATGGCGAAAAAAACAGTTATGTTGGTTTTCGGCACAAGGCCCGAAGCCATTAAAATGTGTCCTTTAGTAAAAGAATTTCAGAAATATCCGCAGGATTTCAACACTGTGGTCTGCGTCACGGGCCAACACCGCTAAATGCTCGACCAAGTGCTGCGCATTTTTGAGGTTACACTTGACTATGACCTCAGTATTATGAAGCAGGGGCAAGACCTCTATGATGTGACAGCACGCGTTTTGACAGGTATGCGCGATGTGTTCAAGGAGTGCAAACCTGACGTGGTATTAGTTCATGGTGATACCACCACCAGCACAGCTGCTGTTCTAGCTGCTTTCTACCAGCAAATTTGAGCCGCTTCAATATCTGGAGTTCGTTGACTTAATGGGGAAAAGTACAGTATTTTTTATAGATTCCGTTGAAATTCAAGACGAGGCACTTGGTAGCAACCAATCAAGACCTTATAAGAAACGAAGTAAGCACTCTCCTTGACGGTGCCGCAGTATACGAAAAGAAGAGCAAAGTAGTGAACTCATTCGTCGACAGTTTGTCTTGCGGTCGCATTGTAAATGCATTGATATAATAAAAAAACGGAGCCTCACCTGGGTAGATGAAGCTCCGTTACAAAGCAGAAAATAATTGATTGGATGATTTTTGTCATGGTTCGTTGCTCAGCTCTAATCTGAGTGCGTTCATGGCATCGCGTGGATGGATTTCGTGGCCGTTGATTTCGTTCACACCCATGATTTTGGCTTCAGGAAACTGGAAACGCAATTCAACAAGCAGGTCGATTAACATGGCTCTTATGGCAGGGTCGGTAAGAAGACCGTTGCAGTGGATGCCGATAGAACTCTTGTTGAGGTTGTTGACAACGAGGGTTTGGCCGGGGATAAAGTTGCTGACTTGACGGATGTCGATGGGGTTGCGGACGACGCCTTCGGAAGTGACGATGTAGTGGTATCCGAGGTTACGGTCGCGACGAGCGTTAGGTTTATAAACACTATCTTCACTACGTGTTTCATTGACTAAGATAAATTTAATGTTACGCATGATTCTTGGATTTAAGAGTTTAAGAGTTCAAGAAGTTCAAGGTTCAAAGGTCATTGAACCTCGAACCTTAAACTTTGAACTATGTTGTTTTACAACAAATGTGAAGCGCAACTAGTTGTTACAACTCCAGCAAGGAGTAATCCAATAAGATATGCAACTACCTTGAGGACAATTACCCACCAAGGGTCGCTGGTTTTTACTCCGATTTCTTGTGCCTTTTGAGGATCAGAAATGATTTCTTTGATTTGCTCTTTCGATAGTTTGATTTTCATTTTTTTGATTTTTAAACGTTTGAATTAAGGTTAAAGAGAGGGACGGGCGAACCCGCCCCTACATCATACATCTGACTTCTTACATCATACATCATAAGTTTAGCTGACATCTCCGTCTCCCTCGTTACCAGAGCCTTTGGTGAAAGTCACAGATGCTACAGAGCTGGAATTGCCATCCTTGATGGCGACGGCCTTCACAGTAGTGGTTTCAGAGAGGGTCAGTGCTTCAGTGTACTGGGTGCTGCTGCTGGTTGGCGTTGAACCATCAGTGGTGTAGTAGATGGAGGCTCCGCTTTCAGCAGTCATTGTCACGGAAGTGGTTTCGGTGAACGGAGTAGCGCCGTTGATTGTGGGGGCTGAAAGGGTTTGAGGGGTTTCTGGAGTTTGAGAGTCTGAACCACTGCCCGAACCTGAGCCGTCGTCGCTTCCGGAGCCTGAACCATTTGAACTGCTTGAACTACCGTTGGTTTCAACGGTAGTAGTGCCATCCGTGTTGATAGTGGTTGTAGTTCCGTTCTCTGCCACGATGATGATCACCGTGCTGTCACCAGCGTTAGCGTTGAGGGTGATGGTGTCGGGCCAAGCACCGGTGAGGAACACTTCCTGGTAGCCGCTCAAAGCAGCGATGCGGATGCTGGTAGGATGGGCGGCAGCATAGGCGCTGATGGCAGTCTCCACGTCGGTGAGGTTGATGTCTTCACCATTCACCAAGCGTGTGGCCAGGTCGGTGAGGGCAAGGTTGAGGGCTTTACTGTTCACTGAATAGTAGCGGTTGGAGGGAGTGCCGTTGCCCTTTGGGGTGAAGGTCTGACGAATGGTGCGCAGGTGATACTTCAGGTGCATCTGGATAAGTTTGAATACTGCCTGGCGCTTAAGGGCGGCAGGAGTGCGGTAGGCACTCACAGGCATGGTGGGGGTTGCACGGGCGTAGGTGACGCCTTTGCGGGTTACATAGGTGATACCATCGATGGTACCAGAGGTTTTTCGGCCAACGCCGATTTGTTTTATTTTTGCCATAATTTTATACGTTTAAATGTTTAAGAGATAATTAGTTAAAAGTTCAACGGCCTTGCGGCCAGTTCAAAGTTCAAAGTCGGATCCTTACCTTGAACCTTGATTTTTGAATCTTGAACCACTAGACGACCATCAGGGCGTCGTTGTGGGTGATAGCGCGGTATTTGCCGTTGCTTTCGGCTACCATGATGCTGTGATGGTTGGATTCGTGTGAGACGAAACTCACGTGAATGAAATTTGGATAGAGTATCAGCTGGTCGAAATCGATCGACGCATTGGTGAGGATAGTGCGGAAAGCCTTGATGAGGCGTTCCCTGGCAGTGGGTGTGCAGCCTGACTGGCCGCGTCCAGTGAGCTGGGTGCTCCAGCCCACATAGAAGTCGGCAGCTTGGCCTTTCATGTGCTGGCTTCGGCGTGAGGCATGGGCTAGAATGTCGTTCAATGACTTGCAGCGGTAGCCACTGGTGATAATCATCGGCAGTCCCAGAGCTTCGCGAAGAGGTTCGAGCGTGTGGATGCAGAGCTTCCTGAAGTTCTCGATGGCCTCGGCGGGAGGAGAATTCTCGATACCGTGCTTCTTGGCCGTGGGGTTCTCTGTGAACTCCAGCAGCGCAAAGTGAGGCGTGAACATAATGTTATCTGACATAGCATACATTATTAATTGTTATACATTGTGTTTATTTACCCGAAATCCATCAAGAGCAGCTACCCGGGATACGCTTCCCTTTGGATTTCGAATGCAAAAGAAATGCAAGACGACAGGTCTTAAAAATCTTTTTTAATCCTCTCAAATGGTATTTTTTAATCGACTGATTTATAATTGATAATAAGGCATGGTGATTCAAAATCACTTTTGGGAATAAAGCCGTTAAGCTTCATCTCCGGAATAATCACTTTCTATACCTGAAAAAACTATGTATGAAGAGACAAAACATATAACAGCCCGACTGCAAGTTCTTGAGTTTCTGATGACGCAAGCCAACCTTGCAGATTTGTTCCGTCATACTGACATACTGCTGTTTGAAATGTATGCGCAGAATGTAGCAGAAGGGGTGACCACCCAGTACATACGAATGTCGGAAAACTTGGACATAAGTTTCTATGTAAGCTTCCCATTTGATGAGTGGCTACGCAAAATCCAATACTGGAAAGAAAAGTTGAATAAACCCGAATTCCAGTTGGAACACGATACTGCTATAGGTAAAGGCCGTGCTGTCAGGATGAGAACACTCATGGAAAAACTGTGTGACAGGAACGCTACTCCTGATAACAAGGCTAAACTTGAACATCCCTATAAGGACATTGCACTTAAGCCCTACCACGATTCTATTGAGGAACTGCAAATGGCGCTTGATTCGCTCAAAACGAATTTGAGTAATCTGGCCATGCTGCCATTGAGGGTGTCGAAAGATGTCCGTGATAAAGCACTGAAGGAATATCTTGACAATGCTTCAAACAAGGAGTCTATAAAGACCGAACTTCAAGACTATGTTTATTATTGCCGCATTAAACGCAATATAACAGTTATCAGACAACTCCTTTATCTGAAACAGCGGGTACAGGCTCTTGTGGGGAAAGAAGAACTGGTTGGTTTGGATTTATCGGAAAACGAGCAGCACGAGTTGCTCAATGACTTGAAAAACATATTTGAGGAAAATGAGATTAACCCTGGTCCCAAACATATTCCGTCAAAAGCTGAACCTTGGGCAAACAACGAGCTGTTTTCAAAGGTGCTACACTTTGTCAATCTACATACAGGTCAGCATTTCCCGGTGCTGGATGAAGACAACATTGTGGATTTTTTGGTGCGAAAGGACGTGACCCTGAGCGATGGAGAGGAAGAGCATATGCAAACGCTGTTTGTGTTGATGGGGGCTATGTGCCGACAACTTGACGGAACATTACAGACAAGGTTTGAAAACACAGCCAGACATTCCAATGAGATTCAGGACAGGATAAATCGTGTGCTCAACAAAGTAGAATACTACAATGCGCGATTGTTGCCATGCTTAGCAACAGGCAAGACCCTTGAAGATTTGAACGGTCTTTTCTCCAGTTGGTTCTCACCTAAGATAGATGTCGCGCTAAGAGAGCCTCAAGAAAAGCTTCTGAAACTGTTGGAAGATGGCTTCGACAAAATCAAAATGGAAACGTATGTCCACTTGTTGAGAGAAGCCTATGAGTTGAAACTGATTAAGAAAACAAGGCCTGTCAGTGACAAACTGTATGCTGCTTTATCTAAGATTGAGGGTAGGGACGATGAGGAGTTCCCGATCTCAGGAGTCTCGTTCAACAAATATTTCAGGAATCCTGATTTCTGTAAAGAAGTGAAATGGAGAGAGGCAGCCAAGGTATTGGATGCCGTTCACAAAACTTATATAATGGGAGAATAACACATGGGAAAGCCGTTTAATCGTGAATTAGAAAAAATCATAGACACCATCAAATGGGCCGAGGAACAGGATGTGACGCGTCTTGCCAAGTTCCTTTTCGCAGATGATAAGCGTGTCCCACTGGTTTGCATTGGGTCTGGCGGTTCGTTGAGTGCCTGCCATTTTGCAGCTCAGCTTTCACAGCAGCGCAATGGAGTTCTTGCAGAGGCAATGACTCCGCTACAGTTGATGTATGCCGGAAAGGACATAATTAGAGATAGCAAACTGCTTTTCCTGAGTGCCAGCGGTAAGAACAAAGATATTCTGAATGCCATCAAGTATGGCGTGAAGTATAACGAGACAGGCATGATGAGCCTAACCCTCAGAAAGAATAACCCTACTGAGGAACTGCTACAGCAGTACCCCAAGGTACAGCGTTGGAGTGAGGATATACCTACTGAGAAGGACGGCTTTCTGGCCACCAACTCACTGGTCGCAACATTCACACTGTTAAGCCGCAGTTATGACCCGGTTCCTGTTAGCAAAGGTATCTCACAGAATGGTACATATTCCAAGAACTATGAATTTGACCTTTCTGCTATTCAGAACTTCTTGGTGCTATATGGAGCCGCAGGTGAACCCGTAGCATGGGATATTGAATCTAAGCTTACTGAGGCTGCATTAGGTTCTGCTTTGCTTAGTGATTATCGTAACTTTGGTCATGGTCGTCATCATTGGTTTGCCAAGCGCAAGGAGAACTCCTGCATTATTGCGCTGATAAGTCCTGTAGAAAAGGAGTTGGCAATTAAAACCATCAAGAGCCTGCCTGCAGATGTCCCGGTCATATATATTGAAACAGAGTTGGAATCGCCCCAGGCATCTATTGATATGTTGCTCAAGGCATTCAGCTTTGTCCGTGATTTGGGCGCAGCCCGTGGCATAGACCCCGGACGGCCGGGGGTTCCTGCTTATGGCCGTTTGCTTTATAACCTGGATTATTACAAACTGACCAACCGTATACTGCCCAAGGAGAATACCATAGATGTTGCGGTACGCCGTAAACTGGGTGATGCTGGAAAAGAGAATGCAGCCTTGTGGGAGTATTACAGTCAGGCTTGCAAACGGTTCGTGCAGCGACTCAATAGGGGAAAATACAATACTGTAGCCTTTGATTATGATGGGACTCTCTCTGCAAAAGACCGTGTCAGCAGATATACAAATGGACTAAGCGATGACATCCGTGATGCATTGGTAAAGCTTCTTGATAATGGAGTTGAGATAAGAATTGCTACCGGTCGTGGAAAGTCTGTTGGAAAATCACTCAAAGAGTCTATAGATAAGAAATACTGGTCTCAGATTAAGGTGGGCTACTATAACGGAGCCTGCTTGCTGACACTTGGGGATGAAAAGAAACTGGAAGCTTTCCTAGACAGTTCCTTTGACCCTGAGTTAAAAGAACTGGAAAATGAACTAATGCGTAGAGTCTCGAAAGATTGTATTAATTACGAGTTATCAGAACGCAGACAGCAATTATCGATTGAGGGCGAAATGACGGCAGAGGAGTCTCAGATTATCTATGACATCTGTCGTGAAATCATCTGGGACAAACAGCTCAAGGGTATTCGTGTATGGCGCAGTAGTCATAGCATGGATATCGTTGTTTACCACGAGGTGAGCAAGCTGAACGTGATTGAAAACCCAGATACAACCCTCTGTATAGGTGATTATGGCAGTGTAGAAGGAAACGACTACGAACTGCTTACCAGCCGTGCTTCACTGAGTGTTGATAAAGTGTCAAAAAATGCAGAAAGTTGCTGGAACATAGCACCTTCTGGTGTCTATGGTCTGGACGCAACTCTCTACTATCTGAGCCGCCTTACCATAAAAAATGGCGTTATAAAATGTAAGTTTGACGTATGAATGATAGCCTTGCTGTTTCATTGTTAGCAAAAGTAACAAAGTGGGATGAAAAGCGACTTAGCAAAGAGTTGCCAAAATTGTCATTCCTGGCCAGAACTAAATATGATTCCTACAGTCAGTTTGATCCTGGCTTTAGGTTTATGTCCAGTTTTGCCCAATGGATGTCTCAATTTGACAAAGAAGATGTTGAGATAATCTATTCTGCCTTTAATAAGTATTTGACATTTATCTCATCAGAACAAATAAAGTATCTGGTAGACTTAATGTATAGTTCCAAGATAAAACCCTTTATCCGAGACCTTTCTGCCATCAAATCTGGGTTATCAAGATACCAATTGAACAAGATTGAGAGCTCACAAGAATACAAAATCCAGAAGCGTCTTTCTCTTGTCGTAGGCCTGAGTGATGGTTCTCACATCGATATACTTAGACGTACAGCAGGATTCAGCAACGAACAAGTACTTCCGATGTATTATCCGAATCAGGAGAAATTGCAGGATATGTTTGATGAACTACATAAGGATAGTTTACTCAAAGGGTCAAACAGAAATCTGTTTGAGTCCTTGTTTCTGGTGGATGACTTCACGGCGAGCGGAACCAGTTTTGCCAGGAAGGAAGATAAGTATAAGGGTAAGATAATAAAAGTGTTGAAAGGATTAAAGCCCAAAGAGGCAGGAACGGAAGGTAATGCTGACGATGAATCAGATATTGAGTTATCTGACCTTTTTGTAAAAGATAAAATCAATATGAATGTCCTATTTTGTGTGGCCACAGAAGATGCAATTTCAAATATCAACCGTGAAGTGGAAAAGTATATCAATGAAAACAACATGACTGACTTGATACACTTTAATGTGGATAGTGTACAGTTGATAAAAACCGAGGAGATCAATCGTGTCAAGAACCATCCGGGTCTTAAGAACGTCTTGAAAAAAGATAAGTACTACGATTGGTCTGCCATACTCACTGACAGTTACCGAAAAGGGAAGCATGATGAACCTTATTGGGGTTTTAACGAGTGTGGGTTGTTGTTGGTGCTGTCTCATAACACGCCAAATAATACAATGCCCGTGATATGGGAAGATACAAGTAAATTCAGAGGGTTGTTCCCACGTATAAATAGACATTGATATGGAACGTCCTAATAATCCTTTTGCACTACGCACTACCGAGAATATCGATTCTGACGAGCTGTTTCTGAAATTGTTCTCAACAGAACCCATGAAGAAGCTGCAGAAACAGAACGAAGAGGGCAAACTGTGGCATTTCGTGACCTTTATTCAAAGTCCTCCAGGGTTTGGTAAGACCTCCTTGTTGCGTATCTTTCATCCTACGGTTCTAAAAAAGATTGTGAGCCATAACAAGGATATGAGGGATGTGTTTGAGGCATTGAACAAACTGGGGGTAAAGGACAAGAACAGAATCAAACGAAGCGGTGTATATCTGCTGACAAGAAGCGACTATGCCCTAATTGACGACGAGGAGCTGTATTCAAAGGCAGAACAAACTTCCCTGTTCCTGGCATTGCTCAATGTGCGTTTTGTCATAGCCACTATTAAGACATTGATGAAACTGTCTGGAGTTGGTCATGATGATTTGTATAAAATAACCTACACTCCCTTTGACGCAAGCATTCTGGATGCAGAGTTGGACTTTCCCAGAACAAAATGTAGTTGTAAAGACCTGCTTGACTGGGCATCCGAAAAAGAAAAGGAGATATATAGAGCTATCAATTCTTTTGAGCGGGAAGGAAACAGCGTGTTTTCTTGTTCGTCGTTGTTTGTGCTGCCTTTGATGAATGCACATTGGTTTTCATATCCGGGTCACAGTCTTTGCGACGAATTCATTTTCCAACTTGATGATGCCCACAAATTGACCAAGGGGCAGCGCAGCACACTGGAAAAAGTGTGTGTTGAAACCAGATTGAACGTTACTTTCTGGATAGCGGAGAGGCTGGACAATTTGGTATCGAGCGAATTGCTTGAAACAGATAAGCAGGAGCGGGATTACCAAGTTGTAGAGCTTGACAAGTATAAAGATAAAAAGTCCACAGAGTTTGAAAAGATGGTCAAGTTAATTGCCAATAGGCGGTCAACATACGCCATGGCAGATATAGACCTGATGATGCTTTTAGCCAACAGTGATGAAGGTGAGTGGGAACAGAAATACCGGACAGGCGCCCAGAAGTATTTACAAAGGCTCTATACCAACCCTGAGATAAGATCTTACGAGAAACTCATTAAGGCTGTTGAGGAAATAGGAGATCTAAAGGAGCGGGCTTATTATGCGAGAGCTCTTCTGATGTTTGCAAACCGCAAATCTGAAGAGATTGACACAATGCGCTTGTTCCCGTATGAGCAGGACGAACTGAATTCCTTGTTATCTGAAACGCTGAAGATTTCAGAAGAAATATTGCCGGCAGAATTGGGATTACCCAAATATTATGGTGAGAAGGCTCTTATCAATGTGGCTAATGTAAATGTTGAGCAATTCCTGGATTTCTCATCTGCACTGTTCAGTCGTATTACAGCAAAAAGGATAACCAGCCCGGCAGATTATTCTTTGACAGCAAAAGAACAGGATGAGGTTATCAGGGACAAGGCTGCTGAGTTCTTTGCCAGAATAGAGAAAATGCCTCGGGGAGATGAAATGAAAGTCTTTCTGCTGAGAATGATGGACTTCTGCAAGAAACAAACGTTCACTGATAGCTATTCTTATAGAACAGTAAGCGGTTTTGCTGTGAATGATGACTTTGGCACACGGCGGCAAAAGAAAAATGTGCCTTGGCATAAAGACCCGGAGAATGCACAGTTGATAGAATTGCTAAGAACCTGTGTGGCTTATAACCTGTTAACCTTAAGGCTTGATGAACAACAGGGTAGAAAGGGACAGCTGTGGTCGGTGTTCTATCTAAACCGTGCGTTGTGCGTCTATGCCGGTATCCCGTTGAATTATGGAGGCTGGCGGAAACTGAAAATTGATCAGATTAAATCCTGGTTATAAAGAAAGGGTGAGCTATGAAGTGGAATTCTTATATGTTCTTTCAGCAGGAGGAAGTCTTCGATTTCTGGAAAGGTTACTATGCTCACAGGAATGCGAAATTGCTGTTTGTCATGGGGAAAGGCTTTGACCCCAGGATGAATAACACTGTGAAAAAGATATTCGAAAATGTGAACTACCAGTCGTTAGATTGTCTGGCTGTTGACTTTCCCGCAAAAGAAGAAACGGACGGTGACGAGTTTTACAAGGAGAATGTGGCAGAGTTTGAGGCCCTGCTGAAAGGTAAGGGTGTGTCTTATCAGACGATAACAATTGATTCTAAGCTTTCTTGGGATAACCGTATCAAAAGTATGCTCCGGCAATTGAATCAAATAGCTTATACTGCATATACTGATATTATCCTGGATGTTAGCGCCATTCCTTGTGCCTATTATTACAACATTGCTAAGTTGCTTTACGACAAGACACAGTATGACCAGACGAATTTCTTTATCACGGTATCAGAGAATGTGGAGATAGACAAGCTGATTAAGAAAAAATACAATGAGGAGACGATAACTCCGCTATACAATTTCAGGGCTACTTATGGCATGGAGTCTGTGTTTAATCCTATCAACATCTTTGTACCGTTGATGGGTGAGGACAAGAAGGAACACTTGAAGCTTATTTTCGATACATTTCACCCAAAGGAGGTTTGTCCCGTATTGCCATTCCCCTCAAAGGAGCCAGGCCGCTCTGACCAGTTGCTATGGGAGTATAATGATTTCCTGACAGATACCTTGAAGGTGGAACCGCAGAACCTTCTGTACGCACCGGAGCGTGACCCATTCGAGTTGTATAACCGTCTGGAGAAACTGATGAAGGACTACAAAGACACTTTGCGTCTGATTGAGGGCCAGATTTGCTTCGGTTTTGCGCTTTTGACTAGTAAACTGCTGGCCCTTGGTGTGTTACTTATTGGATTGAAGTATAATGATGAGGTTCAGGTCTATAATGTAAACTCGTCTAAATATGACATTGCAGATAAGCGTAAGATTATTGAGGCAAATGAACATAGCGAACCATTCCTGATGTGGATAAATGGAGAACCGTATGTATAATGTACATCAAATGGTTTTTTCCCATAAAAACCGTTAAATATTGAAGAAAATTCGCTGTATGTTGAGAAGTTTTTGTACTTTTGCAGAAAATTCTAATTATGGAGAGAATAAAACGCGCTGACTATCTTCAACTGGTTTACAGTTATCTTGGTAAAGGAGAGGCTGTGGTTCTGACCGGTCACAGGCGTGCAGGAAAGAGTTGCATCCTGGAGCTTTTAGCAGCAGAACTGGCAGTTGAGGGCAATGTCATCTACATAGATATGGAGAATCCTGAGAATGCAGACCTTGCTACTTTCCGGGAATTGTCGGAAAAGATAAAGGGGGCTGTAATTGAAGGAAAGCGAAACTATGTGTTGATAGACGAAGTGCAGGAGGTTGAGGAGTTTGAGAAAGCTTTGCGCTACTGGGTGAAGCAGGATGGTGTGGACGTGGTGGTGACGGGCAGCAACGCGGCTATGTTGTCGAGCGACATTGCCTCGTCGTTCGCTGGCCGCTATCATCGTGTACACGTAAGCAGTCTGGACTATCGGGAGTTCCTTCAGTTCTATGGTATGGAAGATTCTGACAACGCTTTTTCGCAGTATCTGCGCTGGGGAGGACTGCCATTCCTGTACCGCGTTCCCTTGGAGGATGAGCGGACCAGAACAGAGTATCTGGGCAGCATTTATGACACTATCTTCGTGAAGGATATAGTTCGCCGCAAGAATGTGCGCAATGTGTCACTACTTGACAATCTGGCCCGGTTTGTGGCAGACAATAGTGGGAAGGTCTTTTCTGCCAACAGTATATCCAAATACCTCAAGGTTAGTGCTATGGCCGTGAGCGCAAATACGGTAGGAGAGTATATGGATGCCTTGTGCGATACCTATATGATAGACCGTGTGAAACGCTACGACATCAAGGGAAAGAGTGTTTTTGAGCAGCAGGACAAGTACTATTTTGAGGATTTGGGCCTGCGTAACTACCTGTGTCGCGACAAGCGCAGCCTGGATATGGAGAAGGTGCTGGAAGGAGCCGTCTATCTAAAGCTCAAACGCAGCGGCTATGATGTATATGTGGGACAACTGAATGGAAAAGAGATTGACTTTGTGGCTCGTCGGGGCGACGAGTTGATCTATGTTCAGGTGGCCTTGCAGGTGAGCGGCGAAGAAACTTACGAGCGTGAGTTTGGCAACCTGAAACTGATTAAGGACAATTATCCTAAGTATGTGGTGACCATGGACCCGAATGTGGGATTGATTCACGACTCAGGTATAGTGGCCTGTTCCGCCAGACAGTTCCTTTTAAACTCTTGATTTTTGAACATTATGCATAATAATATTGCAGTCGGAGCCGGACTGATAAGCCTTGATGTATTGATTTGGGATGGAAAACTAATCCCTGTGGGCTATTATGTGGGTGGCACTTGTGGAAACGTGATGATGATTCTTGCCCACATGGGATGGGAATCCTATCCTATTGCACGTCTGGATGAGACTAAAGATGCTCAGAGGATTAAGGAAGATATGCTTAATCACAATGTGCACATTGATTTTGTATCTACAGGTGACGGTAAGACTCCGGTCATTGTACAACGTAACTTTATTAATAAAGACGGGGTTCCTACCCATAAGTTCGAATCTCGAAACAACATTGGCAGGTTCTATCTTGATTTTAAATCATTGACACTGAAACAAGCCAATGAGGTTATTGATAAGATAGACTTTGTCCCCAAGGTGTTCTTCTATGATCGCGTATCTCCTGCTATCTTGAAACTGGCATCTGTTTTCAAAGAGAAAGGATCTATTATCTTCTTCGAGCCTTCCAGTAGAGGTGGTAATGTCAAGATGTTCAACAAGTGCGTTGAGGTTTCTGATATAGTCAAGTTCTCTGACCAACGAATAAAGGATGCCCATCAGTTTGACGACTTAAAAGACAAACTGTTTATTCAAACGCAGGGAGCAAATGGCTTGAGCTTCCGCCTTAATTCTGTGTGGATTCATCTGGAGCCATTTATGAATGACAATGTCGTTGATACGGCTGGCGCAGGAGACTGGACGGCGGCTGCGTTAATTAACGAATTGTATAAAGATAAAGAAGTCAAAGAGATTAAGAGCCTTACGCTGGCTGGCTTAAAAGCTGCTTTGAACCAGGCGCAGAAAGTGGGCGCAAAAAGTTGTTCTTATGAAGGGGCTCGAGGAATGATGAAAAAATAGCTTAGGCAAGCCCTAGGCAACCCCTTGGCATACTGTTTCAAGCCTATGGCAAGGTGTTAGCAAGTCTAAGCAAACCCTTTGAGCTTGCCAAATGCTTGCGAAAGGCGAGGAAAAGAGGGAAGAAGGGCGTGAGAAAGGAGATTTATAAGGGATGTTTTAAGATTTAAAGGGTTCAAGGTTCAAGGTTCAAAGTTCAAGGTTTAAGGCTGGCGCGAGGGCGCTGGCCTTTTTTTTTATGGGCACACAAGGATGAGGGAATAAAAAGCCAAGTGCCATATCAAATATCAGCCAACTGCCACATCAGATTTCGGCCAACTTCCACATCAAAAATCGGCCAACTGCCACATTTATTTTGAGAAAAATGGCTGAGTTTGGAAGCGTGTGGATGATGTGGACAGGGATGAGGAGCAAGACAGCCATCAGGACGAGTGATACGCGATATTTCATCGACCCTTCAATCGCTACTGCTGCATTGGGCTTGGGTCCCAAGGACTTGATAAACGATATGAACACCTTCGGGCTGATTTTCGAGACGCTGGCGGTTCGCGACCTGAGGGTGTATGCGGAGGCGCTGGACGGCAAGTTGTATCACTATCGGGATAAGAACAACCTGGAGTGCGATGCGGTGGTGCATCTGCGTAACGGCCGGTATGGGCTGATAGAGGTGAAGATAGGCGGGACGGACTTGATCAATGAAGGTGCATCGAGTCTGAAGACGCTCTCGGACAAGATTGATACGACGAGGATGAAGAAACCGTCGTTCCTGATGGTGCTGACGGGCATTGGCCAGTATGCATACCGGCGGCCGGAGGACGGGGTGCTGGTGGTCCCGATAGGGTGTTTGAAGCCGTGAGGGATGGGGGGCTGGTGCTTTAGTGCGGCGGCCCCCAGGTCGTAGGCCAGACGGTCCATGGTGCGCAGGTCGGCAAAGGCGCGCTTCACCAGCTTGGCTCTCCGCTCGCTGCTCCATCGGTTCACTTCGCTCATAAATTATTTCACACAGAACCGACGCAGGAGCGAGCGGAGAGACAGAACACATTCTGTCTATCCCGAGCGACAAGGAGGAAGACGAAGTCAAAGCACAGAGAGCACAGATGCTTTTTGCTGGCGCAAAAAATAATGACAAGAGTATGAAATATTTTGTGTATTTTTGCGTTTTGAAATAAAACAATAAAAACAATGTGCACAGTTACAGTTGATATTGACGAGAAAACACTTCGTGGTGTGAATCCCAATCTATCCGACATGGCGGCTATCCGCAAATGGGCGCAGACGCTCATAAATGCCCGTATTCAGGAGATGGTGAGAGATGATTCTGAGACCATGAGTATAGAGGAGGCTCGTGCAATGACTCATGCAGCAATTCGGGAAGAGTACGCGAAGATATGAAGTACGTTATCAAGAAACGTTGTGTCCAGAAGATAGTCTCGTTTTATCGCAACGTCTCCAAGAAGTACAAGCATACGTATTCTGAGGAGCTGATGCATAAGAACGCTGACGAGGCTTATGATGCCATCTTTCAGATTGAGCAGACACTTCTGAGGAGGGAACCTACCATCTCAAGATGGGCAGGTTGTTATATGGCCAATACCGACAAGTGGTATTATGCCTACACAATTGAGGGCGACACGGTTACAGTGGTGGATGCCTGCCATGCGCAAAACATGCATGAGGAGAATAATTAACGGCTAATTAATGTTGAAAACATTAGGCTGGTGCTTCGGCATCGGTCTTTTTTTGTCTCTCGCAGAACCGACGCAGGAGCGAGTGGAGAGACAGAGAACACATTCTGTCTATCCCGAGCGACAAGGAGGAAGGCGAAGTCAAAACACGGAAAGCACAGAAAGGTTTTTCTCTATTGTGGATGTGTGTGGGGTACTTGCTGAGAGTGAGAACCCTCAGACCTATTGGCGTGTTCTTAAAAACCGATTAAAGAAAGAGGGTAATGAAACCGTTACAAATTGTAACGCTTTGAAGATGCGAGCCGCAGACGGAAAGATGCGCCTTACAGATGTAGCTGACACAAAGCAACTTTTCCGTCTAATACAAAGCATCCCGTCTCCTAAGGCCGAGCCGTTCAAACAATGGATGGCGCAGGTGGCTGCTCAGCGCATTGACCAGATGCAAGACCCTGAACTCAACTTCGAGCAGGCGTATGCCGACTATCGTCGGTTGGGGCATTCTGTCATATCTCCCGCCAAAGCAGCGGATTATCTGCCGCCAGTGGAGGATGTAGAGGCATTGCCCGAAAGGGATTAACAGGGGTACAAATTGTACCCTGGTTGAACTAATGAAAATAACACATAAAGGCTGGTGCTTCGGCATCGGCCTTTTTTCATCAAGGAGGAAGACGCCGTTAAATCGGCAGCGGCGGACGTCACGCTCAATCCACTGGGTGTCTAACAGCATCTCGTCACGGAGCGCCCCCTCGGGGGTGTAAACATCGGCCATAATGCGGTTGAGCATCGTGTTGATGGTCTTCATGTGGATTTGGTACTTGCCGTTCTGCATGACCGTCTTGAGGTCGACACAAAGGTTGGTGTTTTTGGGACAGGGGGACGGGTACCTGTCACGTGAGGGAATAAAAGGTAGAAAATTTGGGGAATTAGAGAAAAAAGTTGTAAAATTATTCAGCCATGAAAAGAAAAAGTTGTATCTTTGCGGCTGAATAATTCTATCGCATATGAAGAATCTTATCGTTGCAAGAGAGAAGGAACAGGCTGTTTTTGAACGCCTTGTGAATGAACCGACGGCTCAAATGCTGGTGGTGTATGGGCGCAGAAGAACGGGAAAAACATTCCTGGTGAGGGAATATTTTGACGACGGGTTCGCCTTTAAACACACTGCCGTGTCGCCTATGGAGCTGAAAGAGCGTGACAAGGACGGTGAACTGCTGTACCGCATACAGTTGAATGAGTTTGCGGCTTCGTTGCGTAAGTACGGCAGTAAAGACGAAACGCCCATCAGCGACTGGTTTGAGGCTTTCCACAGGTTGGAGGCTCTGCTGGATAAGAAGAGGGGCAAGGGTAAGATGGTGGTTTTTATTGACGAGTTGCCGTGGCTGGACACTCCGAGAGCCAATTTCTTGTCGGCATTCGAGCATTTCTGGAATGACTGGGGTGCAGGAAAGCACAATCTGCTGCTGATCGTATGCGGAAGTGCAACGAGCTGGATGCTTGACAACCTGATCAATAACAAGGGTGGACTGTACGGCAGGACCAACTGCGAGATGCACCTGCATCCGTTTACGCTGGCAGAAACAGAAACATATTTGCATCATAGGGGGGTAACACTTGACCGCTATGACGTTGTGCAGACGTATATGCTGACGGGCGGTGTGGCTTACTATCTGTCGTATTTACAGCCGGGGCTGTCGCTGGCAGAAAACATCGACGCGATATTCTTTGCGGAGAACGGTTTCCTGCAGACGGAGTATGACAGGCTGTTTACATCGCTGTTTGCAGATAACGAGGGATACCGTAGGATTGTGGAGGTGTTGAGCGGGAACCGCTACGGGTTGATTCGCGATGTGCTGGCAGAGAAAGTGGGTATGAAGACGGGTGGTACGCTGAGCGACATGCTGAAGGCGCTGGTGAAGAGTGATCTGGTGAGTGTGTACTGGAACTTTGGTGAGTCGAAGCGGACACAATACTACAAGTTGACGGATATGTTCTGCCTGTTCTATCTGGGCTTTGTGCAGAAGAACCCAACGAACAACCGTACGTATTGGTACGACAACCAGAACAGTCCGAAGCTGAACTCGTGGCGGGGACGGGCGTTTGAGGATGTGTGCTTTGTGCATCAGATGGAGGTGAAGCGGGCGCTGGGTATCAGCGGTGTGCAAGCTGAGGTGTACCCATGGCATGCGACTACCGAAGGGGCTGCTCCCGGAGCTCAGATCGACATGCTGATTGACCGTGCCGACCGTGTGATGAACCTGTGTGAAATGAAGTTTTCTCAGGATGACTTTGCGATTTCGAAATATTACGACGAGCGGCTTCGCAGGAAGATTGTGCGCCTGCAGGAAGAGACGGGGGGCAAGCGGAATGTGCAGGTGACGCTGGTGACTACATTTGGGCTGAAGAAAAACATGTATAGCAGCCGTGTGCAACGGGTAGTGACGCTGGACGGGCTGTTTGGATAAAATAGATATAAAGTTTTTCAGGTCACACAGAAAGCACGGAAAGCACAGAAATGGTGGCCTGCGGCCTTGGGCTGCTTCGCAGCTTTAGGGGTGCACAGATGGCACAGATTGCACGGATTATTCTTGGAGGTGATCCGAGCGACAAGGAGGAAGGCGAAGTCAAAGTCAAATCGCAGAGAGCGCAGAAAGGCTTTTTGGCTTCGGGGCATACCATAAGAGTTAAGAGTGAAAAAAGTGAGGAGAAGAATTAAGAGGTTTTGAAAAAAGTTGTATCTTTGCACTTTGTAAAAACACGAAATTTAAGATTAAGTCAGCGTTAATTGCTGAAATATAAGTATTTGAGTTGTTTTTAAGAACCTTGGAAAGGTGTATATAATGGGTTTCGAAACTCTTAGGAAACGTGATTATGAGAAGAAAAATATAACAGAAATGTCCCCGTGCCCGTGAGGCTATCAAGGCGCCGGTGTGGTGGAGCAGGTGAGTATGGACATACAGGCGGCTTTCCCGGAGTCGAAGGGTTTCAGTACCACGAATCTGTGGTATATGAAGCAGTGGTATTTGTTCTATGCTGGAGCCGCTGAAATGTTGGCACAAGCAGCACAAACGATAAAACTCCAACAGCTTGGTGGAGAAATACAAAGTGCTGCTGCTCTGGTAGATACAAAACTCCACCAGGCTGGTGGAGAAATGACTCTCCCCTAAACCCTAAACGCTTCTCACCTTCTCACCTTCTCACCCTCTAACCTTCTCACCCCTTAATCCTTTAATCCTGTAATCCTGTAATCCATACCTCCCTCCCTTCCCAAAACACCATCATCCATCCCTCCTCACTCTCTAACCTTCTAACCTTCTCACCTTCTCACCTCCTCACCTCCTCTCACCTTTCTCAAAAAAAAACTCAAATATCAAAAAAAAGCGTATCTTTGCAACTTAGTTCTTTAAGTAGCATAAAAAATAATTCGTATGAAAGGAATCGTTCTCGCAGGTGGCTCAGGTACTCGCCTTTATCCCATTACCAAGGGGGTCAGCAAACAGTTATTGCCGATTTATGACAAACCGATGGTTTATTATCCTATCAGTGCTCTGATGCTTGCGGGAATTCGCGACATCCTCATCATCAGCACCCCGTACGACCTGCCGGGTTTCAAACGTCTTCTCGGTGACGGCAGTGACTATGGTGTGCGTTTCGAGTATGCCGAACAGCCTTCTCCCGACGGACTGGCGCAGGCTTTCATCATCGGGGAGAAGTTCATTGGTGACGACTCCGCCTGCCTCGTACTGGGCGACAATATCTTCTACGGCGCAGGGTTCACCCAGCTGCTGCGCAACGCGGTAAAGGATGCCGAGGAGAATGCGAAAGCCACGGTGTTCGGCTATTGGGTGGCCGATCCCGAACGCTACGGTGTGGCCGAGTTTGACCGCCAGGGCAACTGCCTCAGCATTGAGGAGAAACCAAAGGAGCCCAAGAGCAACTATGCGGTGGTGGGACTTTATTTTTATCCCAACAAGGTGGTGGACGTGGCCAAGAAAATCAAACCTTCGGCCCGTGGAGAATTGGAAATCACCACGGTGAACCAGGAGTTCCTGAAAGACGGTGAGCTGAAAGTGCGGGTTTTCGGCCGTGGTTTCGCATGGCTCGACACGGGTACCCACGATTCGCTTTCGGAAGCATCCACCTTTGTGGAGGTTATCGAGAAACGCCAGGGTTTGAAGGTGGCTTGCCTGGAGGGCATCGCCTACCGCAACGGCTGGATAAGCGAGGAGAAAATGCGCGAGCTGGCCCAGCCGATGCTGAAAAACCAGTATGGCCAGTACCTGCTGAAGGTAATCGACGAGAAAAAGGCGGAGATCAATTCGGATCTTTTCCGCTAATCCTATATGATTTTGTAAAGCTCCCTTTGGACAATTTATGCTGAAAATCTGTGTCATAGGCGGGGCGAATGTGGACATCACGGCCACATCGGCCAAGGCGTTCCGGACGGGGGACTCCAATCCGGGGCGTGTGGAGCTGTCGTGGGGCGGTGTGGGACGCAATATCGCCCATAACCTGGCGCTGCTGGGCGATCAGGTGGAACTCCTTACCATCTTCGGGGGCGGATTCTTCGGACCAGTGATCGCACAGTCGTGTAAGGACTTGGGAATCGGAACCGCTTACAGTGAGATTGCCACGGAGGGAACGAACTCTTTTTTCGTGTCCATCAACAATGCCGATGGCGAGATGCTGGGCGGTGTGGCAGATATGAATGCCACGGAAGGGATGACAGTGGAGTGGCTGGCGAAACGTTTGAAAGTGATCAATGCTGCCGATGCTGTGGTGGCGGATGCCAATAGTTCCGCAGAGGCTCTTGCCTGGCTGATAGACCATTGCGAGAGGCCGCTGTTTTTGGATGCGGTGTCTGTGGCCAAGTCCAGACGGATAAAAGAGGCCATCACGCTTTCCCGGAAGAAAGATTTCTTTGCCCTGAAATGCAATGCCATTGAAAATGAGGAATTGGCTGAGGTGACTGGCTGCAAGCGGAAGTATGTGACGGTGGGTGCCGAGGGCTTGCAGGTGGAGGCTGAAGGCCGCGTGTATAAGTTTCCGGCACTGCCATGCACGGTGAGGAGTGTGACTGGCGGCGGCGACGCGCTGTTGGCGGGAATTGTGCATGCGGGTCCGATGTCCAGTATCGAGGAATCGGCCCGATGGGGTCTGGAATGTGCGCGCTGCGCGGTGGAAAGCCTGCATGCGGTAAGTGACGCAATAAAAAAACTGAAACATGAATAAATACTTGGATTGTTCGCCAGAGGTGACCAAGGCATTGGCCGAAGGGAAACCTGTGGTGGCGTTGGAATCGACAATTATTTCACATGGAATGCCTTATCCGCAGAATGTGGAGACAGCGCTGAAGGTGGAGCAGACCATCCGGGAGAACGGGGCTGTGCCCGCCACCATTGCCATCATCAAGGGCCGTTTGAAAGCGGGCTTGACGCCTGCGGAGATTGAGTATCTGGGCCAAAAGGGCAGGGGAGTGGCGAAGGCTTCCAGACGCGACCTGCCGGTGCTGGTAGCTCGCGGCGAAGACGGTGCCACTACCGTTACCACCACCATGATCATCGCCCACATGGCCGGCATCAAGGTCTTTGCCACTGGCGGCATCGGTGGGGTGCACAGGGGGGCAGAGACCACCATGGACATTTCGGCAGACCTTGAGGAGCTGGCGATGACGCCTGTGATGGTCATCTGCGCAGGCGCGAAAAGTATACTGGATCTGGGACTTACACTGGAGTATCTGGAGACCAAGGGAGTGCCGGTCATTGGTTATGGAACCGATGAGCTTCCGGCCTTCTATACCCGCAAGAGCGGTTTTAAGCTGGACTACAGGATTGACACGCCCGAAGAGTTGGCCGCTGCCTTCCGTGCCAAGCTGGAAATGGGGCTCCGGGGCGGTATGCTGGTCACGAATCCCATACCGGAGGAGTATTCCATGGACCCGGAACGCATCAAGGCAGCCATTGACCAGGCGATTGAAGAATGCAACGAAAAAGGTATCAAGGGCAAGGACACCACACCGTTTCTGCTGGCGCGGGTGAAAGACATCACTGGCGGCGATTCGCTGGCCTCCAACATCCAACTGGTGCTCAACAACGCCCGCCTCGCCGCCCTCACCGCCTCCCACCTCACCCCCCACCTCTAACCCTCTCACCCCCTCCCCAAAAACCACATCTTCCTTCTTCCATCTTACATCTTACATCTCCTCTCACCCTCTCACCTTCTAACCTCCTCACCTTCTCACCTTCTCACCCCCTCCCCCCACCGCCCCCTCCCCACAATTTTCCCCCTCCCCCTTGCGTTATTCCCAAAAATATCGTAGTTTTGCAAAAAAATTGACAAAAAAGCTGCCATGCGGCAATAATTATATGAAAGAAACCAAAATATGTGTGATCGGTTTGGGATACGTGGGACTGCCGCTGGCGCGGCTGTTCTCCACGAAATTTGAAACCGTGGGCTTTGACCAGAACCCCAAGAGGGTAGAGGAGTTGATGGCGGGTCACGACAGCACCCTGGAGGTGTCCGATGAGCTGCTGCAGGACGCCATTGGTCATCATGGCTTCCGCTGCACTACCCAGCTGGATGATATAAGGCATTGCAATTTCTATGTGGTGGCGGTGCCTACCCCTGTTGACGGCGACAAACTGCCCGACCTGAATCCCTTGTACGAGGCCTCCGAAACCGTGGGCAAGGTGATTTCCAAAGGCGATGTGGTAGTCTATGAATCAACGGTTTACCCTGGCGTGACCGAGGAAGAGTGCCTGCCCGTGGTGGAAAAAGTGTCGGGATTGCGATTCAACCAGGATTTCTTTGCCGGCTATAGTCCCGAGCGTGTCAACCCGGGCGACAAATTGCACACTGTGGAGAAAATCCGCAAGGTGACTTCCGGTTCCACCCCTGAAATCGCCGATTATGTGGATGAGGTGTACAATACGGTGCTCGTCAACGGTACCCATAAGGCTCCTTCCATCAAGGTGGCTGAGGCTTCGAAGATTATCGAGAACGCCCAGCGCGATGTCAATATCGCTTTTATGAACGAGTTGGCCAAGTTGTTCAACGCCATGGGCATCGACACGCACGATGTGATTGAGGCGGCTTCCTCGAAGTGGAATTTCATCAAACTCAGTCCGGGCTTGGTGGGCGGACACTGCATCAGTGTGGACCCATACTATCTGATCCAGAAGGCGCAGGTCTATGGGGTGCTGCCCCGTGTGATGCAGGCTTCCAGAAGACTCAATGACAGCATGGGCGCCTATGTGGCCAACCAAACCATCACCTGCATGAACAAGAAGGGGGTGATGGTGAAAAACGCCCATATTCTCATTCTGGGTTTTTCTTTCAAGGAAAACTGTCCCGATATCCGCAACACCAAGGTGGCGGACATCTACCACACCCTGCTGGAATATACCCCTAACATTACCATATACGACCCCTGGGTCAACCCCGAACAAGTTGAAAAAGAATACGGCTTAACTGTCACCTGTCACCTGTCACCTGTCACCTGTCAATTGTATGACGCCGTCGTCCTGGCTGTTGCCCACCAGGAGTTCCTCGACCTGGACATGAAGAAACTGGTGAAGCCCAACGGGGTGATTTATGATGTGAAAGGCGTGCTGCCAAGAGAAATAGTGGATGGGAGGTTGTAAGATGAAGGAAGAACAGTTATCCCCCTATACCAATAATATCTTTGAGCAGCGCTGGTGGTTGGAGGCGGTTGCCCCCGACATCCAATGGCACGAACAGGTTGTGCGCAAAGACGATGAGGTGGTGGCCCGATGGATGATGCCGGAAAGCAACTCGTTTATCATGCCTCCGGTGACCCAGACATTGGGCTATTGGCTGAGCGACAAGGTGGTTTCCATTAATCAGGAGGATGAACGTAAAGAGCTGATTAATACATTAATACAATCACTTCCCCGAGAAGTGGATATCTGTCTTGCCCCCGAAGACTCCTATTTCCTCCCTTTTTATTGGGCCGGATTTACAGTGAAACCGAGGGTAACCTACCGGATTAACGATTTAAGTAATCTGGAGGCGATTTATGATTCTTTTTGGCCTATCTTGAAAAAGAGAATCAAGTCAGCGGCCAACAAGGTGAAAGTGGTGGAAAGTGATGACACCGACCTGCTCCATGCCCTGCTGGAAAAAACCTTCGAACGGCAACACAAGTCCTACCGTTTTTCCAAAGAGAGACTCCGACATATTTATGAGGTGGCCAAGGCCCACGAGGCCGTGAAACTGCTTTTTGCCCAGGATCAGGAGGGGAATGTCCATTCGGGGGTGCTGTTTCTGTACGATGAAAAAGTATGCTACTATCTGATGACGGGCAATGACCCGGAATACCGGAAAAGCGGGGCCAACAGTCTGTTGCTATGGGAGGGCATTAAGTTTGCCGCTGAACATTCGCAAAGTTTTGATTTCGAAGGATCTATGATAGAAGGGGTGGAAACCTTCGTCCGCCAGTTTGGGGGAACCATGACAGTTTATTACCAAGTAATCAGGCGTGGAGTTCTCAAAACCATGAAGCAGCAGTTAAAATCCGAAGTAAAAAAATTAATACATTATTAAGGGGGGGGGTAGTAATTTATTTAATAAATAATGACAGGCTGAATTTTTTTCAACAAAAAATTTCAGAAAAAATGAAAAAAATGTCAGTAGAAATGCAAAATTGATTACTTTTGCATTTTAATTAACAGATACGATAATGTCGTTTATTAGTAGAATAGTTCGTCGCTTTAACAAATTCTTGGATGTAAGGATTATCTTTTTGATAGATACCTTCCAGTCCATATTGGCATCGACTATAGTATTACTGGCAATCGGTTTCTTTGGAGACAGATCATATACCGAATCTAATTTCGTCTGTTTGTGGCTCCTTAGCGCTCTAGCCGCTACCATCATAGCCAAGTTTATTTTCAAGAGTTACAAAATTGTGATCCGGCACACCTCTTTCAGCGACATCATACGTTTTGTGCTGGAAGTGGTAGCCAAGGTGGTGATGATGGGGGTGATTATTATACTGGTCAGACAAGAAATAAGCCAAGGTGTTATTTTCTCATTAATCGCGGATGCCACCTTGACACTGTCTTTGCTGTTGACGATGCGTTTGATGATGATCAGTGTTTACAGGTATTATTTTTACAGAAGAAAGACGGACAGAAAAAAACAGCGAATATTGATTTATGGCCTGTCCGACAAGTCGTTGGCAACTGTGGTGCGCTTGAAACCCTCGATGCTTTACCAGATTATCGGTTTTATTGACAAGGGCAACAAGCTTAATACGATCACGGTGCTGGATTTGCCCGTGTTCAACTATGAAGATGTGGCAGCGGTGGTGCAGGAGTATGAGATTGACGCTATTCTTTTCGCCAGTGAGAAGGATGCCTACGAGGAAAGCATGGGACTGATAGACTACTGTAACCAGAACGGGGTTACCCCGCTGGTGACCCCCATTATTGATGAATATGTCCAGGGAAAATCCATGAAAAACATGGTGCGTCACGTGCGTATCGAGGACTTGCTGGGCAGAGACGAGATTGATATCGACCTGAAGGAAGTGTCGTCTCATTTCAGGGGAAAAGTGGTGATGGTGACCGGTGCCGCAGGCTCTATCGGTTCGGAGTTGTGCCGTCAGCTGGCCGGGTTTGAGGTGAAAAAACTGGTGCTTTACGACAATGCGGAAAGCCCTATGCATAATATCAGGCTGGAATTGGAAGAGCGTTTTCCGGAGTTGGATTTTGTTCCCATTATTGGTGATGTGCGGCATATCTTGCGGTTGGACTTCGCTTTCAGAACCTATCATCCGCAGGTGGTGTTCCATGCGGCAGCCTACAAGCATGTGCCCCTGATGGAAGAGAATCCCTGCGAGGCCATCCGCGTGAACCTGTATGGTACACATAATGTGGCGGACAAGTGCATAGAATACGGGGTGGAAAAGATGATAATGATTTCGACCGACAAAGCGGTGAATCCGACCAATATCATGGGTTGCACCAAGCGTCTGGCCGAAATTTATGTGCAGTCGCTGGGTCTGGCTATCGAGGCTGGCAAACGGCCGGGTGTCACCAAGTTTGTCACCACCCGTTTCGGTAATGTGCTGGGTTCCAATGGCTCGGTTATTCCGCGATTCAGAGAGCAGATTGAGAAGGGCGGTCCGGTGACGGTGACCCATCCCGATATCACCCGTTTCTTTATGACCATTCCCGAGGCTTGCCGTTTGGTGATGGAAGCCGCTACCTTGGGTGAGCAAACGCAGATTTTTGTCTTCGACATGGGCAAGTCTGTCAAGATTGTGAATTTGGCCCGAAGGATGATTGAACTGGCAGGTTTGAGACCGGGTGTGGATATTGACATCGAATATACAGGTCTCCGTCCTGGAGAGAAACTGTATGAGGAGGTGCTGTCCAACAAGGAGAATACCATTGAGACGGAGCACAAGCGAATTTTTATCGCCAAGGTGCGCAAGTATGACTATGACGAGGTGCTTCCCGCTGTTATCGATTTGGAAAAATTGGCCGTGGATGTGAAAATCCCCGAGATGGTGATCAAAATGAAAGATATTGTGCCCGAATATATCAGCAAGAACTCTGTTTTCGAACAATACGACCATCAAAAGTAGCAGAGTTGTTGCATCTCATAGATAACAAAAAAGCACCCGGCCGGGTGCTTTTTTGTTTCGATTGTTTTATGAAAGCTTTCGCTATTATTTGTCAGCTTCTTTGGATTGAAGTTGCTGTACATAGATAGCTTTCAGCTTCTGCTCCCTCTTGATAACACTGGGTTTGGTGAATTTCTGTCTTGCGCGCAATTC
>Ga0310786_10001443_pt1 | contig 38366 bp, 63 predicted proteins | sample AusTroGonzalo_MG_FD_203881 | JGI IMG/M metagenome (GOLD analysis project Ga0310786, IMG submission 203881) | Bovine rumen microbial communities from tropical cattle in Woodstock, Queensland, Australia - Gonzalo_03 (v2) (version 2) | ecosystem: Host-associated > Mammals > Digestive system >... | reverse complement strand
AAACTTAAATCTATCGTTCATTTTGTATCTCCCTAATATAAATCCTCACTAAAAAGCATTTTACTACTTTTCTTTTTTGAATAAGAATTAAATATATTTGCCGCTTCTATCCTATCATAAAATTTTCCATCAGTTCCAATAAATCCTTGAACTTCTTTTTGTTCTGAAATTATTTTTTTTACTTCATCCAACGAGAAAATATTTTTAATTACTACTCTACATTTATCATCCCAATGACGAAAGCAAGGTATGACAACATCTCCAAGTTTTACAGCGGCACAAACAATTTTAATCATTTTGTTTCTCCATTATACTCCTTAAATTCAATACTCTATATTTACCCTCTAAAACCTTTCTAGGCACTTTCTCTAATATCTCCACATCCTCATTGACTTGCTTTTGGATTTTATCTCCCCAACATCCGACTATCGTGATACGGTCAGAGTTTATAAGTCTTGCGAAATAATATCCGAGTTTAACTTCTGTCATTTAACTCCTTTGGGAACACTTCAGCTTGTAATTTCTCAACAGTATCAACATATTCTGGGTCTTGTTCTTTCCAAAACTTTGGGTTCCCCATTATTTTTCTCAATTTATCCTCTTGTATTCTTGCAATCATTTCAATCTGTGACCTTTTAAGTTCTTCAATAAATTCTATCATTCTTTCAAGATTACAAGTACAACTCTGTGCATAACCCAATAAGGTATCACATAGATTTACCTGTCCTTTTGCGTATGCATATTGACCACCATCATCTATTTGTATCATTTTCTAACACCCTCAACGCTTCAATAATCTATATTATTTATTGCTATCTCTAATCTTTGTCTGAATCTTTTAGACCATACAAATAAAAGACTAAAAACAAGTATAACCGCTGTGGCAATATGTAATAAAATTTCGTTAATGGTTATAAAATAAACCTTTAAAATTTGTTTCATTTATCCTCACTTTCAAGAACCCTCAATGCTTCAATAAATCTTCCGTCTTTGATAAGAGTGACGGCTTGCTGTTGTTTTAACCATAGATTTCTACGGCTTTCTTTTACTTCTTCATATAAAGTTCTTGAAACAACATAATCCTCGCTAAACTCTGGTGTTTTTATTTCAATGGTTTCTGTCATTCTATACCCCACTTTTCACTTCAAAGGGCTTTCCATATTTTACCAGATAATCACAAACAACACCTGAAGCTGCTTTTTTATCAGTAACTAAATGGTATAAACCACAAATAACCGAATTCGCTTCCTTGATTTGTTCCTGTAAGCGTTCTATCTGCTTATCCCTTGTTTCAATTCCTGATTTCAAGAATCTGTTATCTTCTTTCAATTCTTTAACTTTATCATAACTAGGAACAGGTGCTAGGACTTCTTTGATTCTGTCATTTATATGAATTTCCCATTCATCTCTCATTGAGAAATAATAATCTTGGCAAACATCTTCCTCTATCCCCCAAGAAACTTTTACATAATAATATCCATCTTCAAGTTCCCCATTCTTCCATTTCTCTGTCAGTTCTTTACTCATTTTTAATGCCCTCTATTCCATATTTTACAAGGTAATCACTAAAACCACATTTCTTTTGAAGCGTATAGTCACAATCACAATCAGCCTTTACAATGATATTATTTGCTTCTGTTAATTGCTTCTTTAACCTTAAATAATCCCTATACTGCTCTTCGGTTATAACTCTACAACGCTCACTCATTTTAGCACCTCGCTTTCGTATTGCGCCCTTCGGATCGTGTATTCTCGAAATGCCTTTTTAGAGTTTTTGTGTTGCTTCAGTAAACGAAAGTAGGTATTCTGTGCGTCTCTCAGTCTCAGATATGCATTTAGCTTATTTTCGTCTTTATATGCCCACCAGATAAGCTTGAGCGTGAATAGAAACTTTTTCATTTTTTCTTCCCCTTATTTTTTGTCATAATTTGTCCATTTGCGAACGATTCGAGTTTTTCTATTCTATGCTGAAGTTCTTCAATTACCTCCATCGTCTTTATTATACATTTTTGGTGGTTATTTAAGATTGCAACCAATTTGATAGTGTCTTCCTCGTCAAACTCGTGTCTTTTTCTGAATATATTAAACATTCTTTTTCCTCCTCATTGCGTATTGAAGTAGATTCAGGATGATCGCGTCCCTAACGGCCATTGAAACATTCATTGAATAAGGACACATAGTGTATACTTTTTCAATGAACTCTTGGTCGCTTTTTATTTTTTCACGTTTTTTGATGTATTGCATAGCCGTATGCTGTGCCGTTGTGACCTTGATTGATGACCTATGGTCGTTTCGTGTGTAGTTTATAATTTTCATTTTTTACTCCTCTGTTGTTTTAAAGTATGGGAATCCAAATGGAGATAGGGCAACCTTCAAGGTGGGCTTCCTAACTGCATACGGGTTCTTTTGTGATGGGACGTATCCAAAGCTATCCTCCAAGATGATTTCGAATATCCAGTAGATATCTTCAGCTCCGAGCGAGTTCTCGATCGTTTCCATGAATTTTTCACAGGCATAGTTATATGCTTCATCATCCAGCTTTTCTTCCGTGATGTTGTATACTTTTATTTCCCCGTGGTTATCCTCTACTCGTTCAGTCCCATGTTCATCCATGTAGGCTTCAGCGATCTTATGGATTGCTTTCTCCACAGATTCGTGGATCTTTTCGTATCTTGCGCTTTTTGATACTTCGCTTAGGTATTTCATGATTTTTTCTCCTTCTATGTTTGTTATGAGGTCCCCCCTCACAGGTATCATGATAGCCATTTTTTTAGGCGATGTCAACTATTTTATTCGTTTTAATTCATCTTTTCCAAACATCATTGAATTTTTTGACTTTTTTCTGTTAATATATTGCGCTCCATGGGTCAAAAACTCACTATTTGAATAGAAAACTGTAGCGACTCGGCCGTAATTTTTCCCAAAATTGTCCGCATTTCCATTGTACGATTCGTTGTTTTTGATGTAAAGAGACACTTTTGTCTCTTTTGCGTGCGTCTTTCCTACGATTCCAACCGCATTACTTCCGAACAATAGGAAGTCACATTCTATTTCCGGGATATTGTTACTTAGGCCTTTAAACGGTGGATTCGTGAAGATGAGTACTTCATCTGCTTTGCACCCATATTCTCTTTCGTAATCCATGTGGAAGTAGTCTTTCCAGTCTTTATCAGGCCATTGAGAATAGACGATTCGCGGATCGCCGATCAGGTGTTTGTATTTTACCAGTTCACGAAATATGCTGGTGCTTGAATCGCAAGGGCATATGATTACCTTATATGTGTGTCCGCTGTGGTGCCTTGCCATTACTTCCAGGAGAAGAGCGGAGAACGCCGGGAAGAGAGTATAGTATTCATCGCTGCTATCCTGGTTCGTTCCTCTGGCGATTTCGCCGTATCTTTTGATTGTTTTATTGGTCATTGATTTCCACCTGATACAAGAGTTCCGGGTATTTTTCGTTCATTTCGCGGATAAATTTGTCAATAATTTCGTGCGAGTCTTTGTAGAAGAACACGATCTTAACTTTTTGCTTTTCTATATCAAATTCTTCCGGTTCTGCTTCTGGGTCTTCCGGATTGAGTGGCTCTTCCTGCCATGGGATATCAAGACCCCATTCTACCAGGTCATCCCTATTGTATAGATTTGCAAGAATTTCATTATTCCAGTCTCCGTCTGCTACATTGTCTGTAATGACAGCTTCCTGCCTGTCCTTTTCTGTCATTTGAAAAAGTGGGCGAAGGACGAATATTTCACTTTCTCCATAACCCATATCCATCAGGGCGTGGTATCTTTGATTTCCGCCAAGTATAATTCCGTCATTGTCAATTTGAATGGCAGACCGAAATCCCTGCCTTTTTATTTTTCTTTTTAGTCTTTTGAATGATTCTGTTGTTATCGTTCTTGGGTTGTCAGGGTTCGGTTTAAGATCCTTGATTTTCATCATGACAATTTCCCATTCTTTATCCCCTATATTCGTCTTCATTTGATACCTCCTTTATGTATCCGATCATTCTTTTTTTGTATCCGAATTTTTCGTGCGCTTGCTTCGAAGCATAGTTTTCACAGAACACAAACGACACCATTCTTTCAAATTTAAGATCTTTGGTAAGCTTTTCCGCCCTTTTCATCATCAGAGTGAATACTCCTTTTTTTCTTACCTCTGGCCGGACATATGCGTGTTCGACACAAACTGTTTTTGTTTCCGGATCTACACCAACTGTCATAAATCCAAATACCTTAAAGTCTTCAGTGAAAGCAACGCAGACAGGTGTTGGCCTTACCAAGAAAAGGTGTGGTTGATTTCCTGTAATCAGTCCCATTTCGGTCTGGTATGCCTTCATTGCAATTTCAAGGCCGTCTTCTCCGTTTGTCCCTTTAATAAGTTTTCCCATTAATTCTTTTGTTTTTTCTTCTGATGGATTAAGAAGCATTACTTTGTATTCAGTTAGTTTACCCATTTTTCATTCCCCTTTTTGTTGATAATTTGAATTAGCGTGGAATAGACGCCGATGATCTGTTGCCATTCCTTATCTGTTAATTTTGCTTTTCCTTCTGCATAAATGAAATTTCCCTTGCGATATATTTCCAAGAGCTTCTTTTTATTTTCCTGTTTCGTTTTCATGTTTATTGATCGAGTCGTAAAAGTTTTCCCATATTCTGGCGATTCGCAGAACGCTCTCCGGTGTCTTTGTGATACCTTTTTCATAGTATTTAATCATCGTTGCGCTTTTACCGACAAAAACTCTTCCGAATTGTTTTCGTGTTGCGCAAAATTTTTTTCTTATTCTTTCAATTTCAGTCATATTTTCTCCTTTTGAGGCGGAGCGGATTTTTGAGGAGTTTTACCTTTTTGCATATTTGGTTTTTAAAAAGAGGGGTATTTCCTTATTTTGCAAACATCCGCTCCATATTTACCGTATTGGACCTGTGGGTATCTCCATGACAAGAAGGGCAGACTTCTACGGCGGTTATATCTGCCCGGTCCACGGTTCTCATCTTAACAGAATGAAGTTCATGATTCTTTCCCACAATTTTAACTTTTTGACCGGAGCATAGACCGGGATGCAAGTATCCAGTTTTTTACTCAGGTAGAACTTTGCAGCGATGTCCATCGGGAGAAGTCTGGTTTTCCAAGCATATTCATAATATGCAAGTCTATTCCTCGTTACATTGATGGCTTTTGCCAGCTTATATTGCGACATATTGTTTAGTTCTCTAAACTTTTTAATGTCATTTCCTGTTCGTATAATCATGTTTTTTCTCCTATGTTTATTGATTACAATGTCAATTATCGCCTTTTTTAAGCGAATGTCAAGCATTTTTTTTATTTATTTTTAAAAATCCTAGTTTTTCATAACCCAGTATTATATCTTTTTCCTTTTGGTAGTTATGCTGCGTGACATAATCATTCGGGTTATAAAATGTCGGTGTCTCCTCAAAATCGAACCCATATAGGTCAATTTGTGCTGCTTCATAGTATAGGCACATATCAACGGCTATGAATCCGGATGAAGGCTGAGCGTCCAGGAACGATGCCAACCTTCCTCTTTCAATGTCAGGTATTTGGTATTTTGTTTCGTTATTGTAGAACCTACTACGGTTTACGACGTATGTGGAGTGGTATGATTCTATTTCCTCCGGTGTGAGTGTCAGGGCAAGGATGAGGAGGTTTGTTCTTGATCCTTGGCTGATTGGTTTCGTTACGAACCCTTTATTGAACCGGATGACGAAATCGTGATTGTCTATTTCGTGTCCGTATGTGGTATCAAACAGGCTTTTTGCGTTTCCAACTATTGCAATCCTTTTTTTGTATATTTTGTTACCTATCGGTTTAATTGTCCTATACCGGACGCCCTTTGTCATTTCAATTTTATCGATCCCGACATAGTGGAGTATGTGTGCGTTTTCTTCCTTTATCGGTTTTTCGTATTTTCTATTGTGGCAGTAGTTCCACTTTTTCCCGATGAATGTAAGTCTATCTTTCATTGCGACATTTATGCAGGTTTCGTCATGTTGCCATCCTGTTTCCGGATCTGGAAGTATTTGTTCCACGAATGAACAGATGGCCGTGAAGTTTATTTTTCTTAATGCCTTCAGATTCATTACCATCATTCCGGTTAGGGCGTATCTTTTGACGCCGATGGCTTTGGCTTGTTTTTCTCCGTATTTGTATCCTTCGCAGATATTTATATACCTGCATTTCATTTCCCACATTTTTTTGATCGGGCGTTGGCAGATTGTATCTGCGTCAACGTAGATTATTTTGTCGTATGGAAGTATCAGAGGGAGGTATAGCTTCAGGTATGCTGCGTTTGATATTCTATCGAGTGGCCCTCTATTTCGGAGCGTTCTGGGTAGTTTGCAGACGATGTTTTCGTCCTGTCCCATATCTACGTCGATTCGTTCTTCAGACACAATGACGATTTTTGCTTCCGGGTTATGTGCTCGGTATGATGCGATTGATATGCGTGCGTAATCGATGAAGTTTTTATCTATGCAATATGTTATAATCATTTTTCCCATGGACTCCTTATTTTGATGTGTGGTTCGATAAATGGTGCGGCCAGGTATGGAAACGTTCCGTCCGTTGTTGAAATGCATTCCTGGTCCATTATTTCCATGTTAATGATGTCGTCAACAGTTCTTATCTTGACGTCATGTTTGTATGGTTCGTTTGGATGGAATAGGTTTCCATATACGCTTCGTATTGCCAACGGGTTCTTTTCTTTGATTTCGTCTTCAAATATACTCCTCATTTTTGTGAAATTATACCTGTTGTATACGCACGGGATATGGAGTTCATAATCGTTTGTTGGTTGGTAGTGTTTTGTAAGGAACTTTTTTGTCCGCTTTATGCTTTTTTGGTATTCCCCTCCTCCGTTTTTATCTTCGCACAATTTACCTTTTTGGTAAAACGGGTAGTCTTGAAGTGATACATCTTTTGTGAAGAATATGTCGTCATAAATCAGGACAAAGTTTTCTCCAATGTCTGTTTCGTCTATTGTGCGTTGGACTTTTATCCAATGATTTATCATTTTGCTTGCCGGTTCGTTTTCGCACGGTGTTAATATCACTTTTTTCTTGTTTATGAAGTCAGGGCATCTTCCGGTTATAAATATCCTTGCCCAGTCTTTGACGTGATAATATACTGTCCGGAGGCTACATTTCAGTTCCATGTCGTAGTTAGGTGCTTCAGGTCCGATTATGTAAAGTATGTCTATCATTTTTCCTCCTGGTCCTTTTCTGGGTCATATCCGTTGTATTTGTATTGGTAGATCGCCCACATTGTTCTTTGTGTCGCCAGTTCGCTGCATGGTGGCTTTGCGTTCAGTAATGCTTTCAGCACCATGTGAATTTCGTCATCTTTTGACATTTCCTTTTGTTTGTCTATAAGTTCTGACATAAGGTGGCTGATCGTTGGGAATGTCATTGTCTTCCTGTATCTGATGAGCCGGTAGCAGGCTTCCTTTACGTCTTGGACGGTGTATTCCCTCAGTTCCCTATCCCATAGGGAGACGATCGCGTCTCTTGATTGTCCGTCTTTTGCTTCCTTCTCCCATTTCGGATATCCGTAGATGTCCGTGAATATCCGCATTGCTTCTTCAAATTGTGGTGTCATGTTTTTCTCCTTCTTTTGTTTGTGATTTCATCCAGGCCCAGAATTCTTTCCCTTCTTCTTCATTGGTCTGTTCTTCGTATTCGTTCTCCCAACGCTTCTGGTTTAGGAAGACTTCTGCTCCACAGCTACAAAGCTTGTTTTTTTCGCAGTAGTCAAGGTATTTTTTTAGACCGGTAATTATTTTTTCTTCGTCTGTAGATTTTATTACCTTTTCATATTTTTCCTGACATCTGGATCGGCTTCCCTTTGCCACCTTGGTACCGTCCCTTCCGGTGACCGGTTTGTATGTTTCCCAGAACTCATCAAACCTGTTTTCCTGTTTGGGGGGTAAGGGGGGTATATTATTTATACTCTTATCTAATCTTATCTTATCTGCTCCGTCAGTCTGCGCGTCACATTGACCGTCATCCTGACCGTCATGCTGACCGTCAGTTTTTTCTTTAAGTGTTTGATTTTTTGTGTAATATAATTTTTGTCTGTTTCGATGGCTTTCAACACTTTTTATATCCGCATTCACACGGCATTCGATTGACAAGTCGTATTGACGTGCTATTTGGAGCTGTTTAGCGGTCATGTATCGTAGGCAAATTTCATCCGTTGGCCTTCTCTCAATCATGGCCCAGATGAGCTGATATTTTGTTATCGCGATGATTTCCTTATCGGATGATCTGATTTGAATCAGGTCGGTTGGTATTTTTGTCCATTCCATTTTCATTCCCCTTTTCATTTCGCGTTAATTTCCAGCACTTGTTTTTTACAAGTAATACCACCTCGGGCGGCATATTGTAAGCTTCACAGATTTCAAGTATCTGCTTGACTATCTGTGAGTTAGTTTCAATTACCATATTCATTTTCCTTTTCTTTTAAGTTTTTTGCCTTATTGGCATTTCCACCATAGGCACATTTTTTTAGGTATGTCAACACTATTTTTCATTTTTTTTCACTTTTCTAGTAAGGCTTTATATTCATTAGAGAAATAAAGTCATGGAGTTGCGAGACATCCGTTACCAATAGGTAATAGTGACCATTTATTTTCTTTATGTTTTCCTGGAACTGCTTTTGCGATTCGCTCTGTTTACCGGCAGAATTGGAGACGATCAGGCGATTCGTCTTGAAACTGTATTCTTTTTTCTCCGGTCGCTTTACCTCTATGTTTAATGTACCTCCAGGAATCCAAACGATCACATCCGGGCTTCCCTTTAGATACCCTAGCCCATTCGCGATTCTCTGGGTTACGGCCGATTTAATAAGACCTGCCGATTGTGACGTGCAGAGATATCCTCTTGCCCTTAAATAATTGATTATTGACCGTTGGACGGCGTCTTCTGCATAGTTCCTTCGCATTCGTTTTCTTCTCCATATGTTATGTCTTTTGATGTATATGTTATGTTTATTCTTTTTGCCGGTGTATTCAATAACAGGATGAGCATTTGTTGAAGCTTCAGCTGGGCAGCTTCGATGTTTTTACTGATAACCGTTTTCTTGAACTCTTTTTTTCTGAAATACCATTCTCTTTCGTTAAACGGTACGTATTCCAATTTCCCTATAAATCTATATTTTCTCATTTCATATCCCTCAAAACAAAAAGAGGACGCGTTTGCGTCCTCTCACAATGTTAACATAATACAGGTTCTTTGTCGGAATCTTTTTGATCCTCTTGACCTTCTGAATCCGGTTTTTGTTCTTCCGATGGGGGAAGAATATCCGGATCCAATTCTACCGTCCTGTATCTATCTTCCGGCGGAATCTCTTCTAATTTTTCTTTGCTGTGTTCTCCCGGCGCAATTTCCTCCACTTCTTCCGGTGTGTAGAGGTTACCAATAACGTCCGGGAACGTGTTCCTCATGCACCATGTCCTTGCACGGTTGAAGAGCATTTTCTTTGTATGAGACTTCCATACCGGATTTCCCATAAGTCCTGCTGCCTTTGCGTCTGCTACAGAGTAGGTCCACTCCTGATATCCTTCGACACCTTTTCTCCGGATTGAGAATGTACAGGCAAGTGTGTCTCCTTCTCCTGTGAATACGTATTTCATATCCGTCACGAGTCCGGAAGCCATCACGACGCATGGGATTGAATCAGAGTGTAGCGTTGGGCGTCCGTTAATCATTGCTATGCCATTCAAGGCCTGGATCGGTTTCATTCCCATCTGCGCTCCTGCCACGATTCGGGCAAACCCTTCGCTTTCTGAACAGCCTTTTGGCAAGAATCCTCCTGTCACAAGGGCTTTGAACTGCCTGTTCTGAAGCGTAATCAGGTCGTTTTGTGTTTCTACTGTTGATATAATTTCATTTGTCATGGTTTTTTCTCCTTTTGTTTGTTTCCACATTGGCGATTTTACACACATTTTTTGTCGGTGTCAAGTGGTTTTTTTGTTATTTTATAGAAATGTTTACCTTTTTTATACATTTCGATTTCTTCCTGTGTCGCCGGTCTTTTTTCTACCCAGTTCGCATTGATCCAAGGAAGTATATCGTCTTCTATTATATCAATAAGTTCTGGATGTTCTTTATCCCACCAAGCTATTAGCATTTTTCCTCCTCACTTTATTTCATTCAAACATAGAATTGCGTCCCGAGCAATGTCCCACGCCTTGCCGCTGTCCATTTCCTGTCCGGTTAGCCTTGATATTTCGACCAGTGCTTTTTTTGCCCTGTCCCGATAACATTTCAATTTAACGTTTTGTTTTTCGAGATACTTTATCCTTTTGAGATACCACTTTTCTTTCAGGTCAATGCACTTGTTTATTTCGGTTATCATTTCGGTTTCGTATATGCTCATTTTTCCTCCTCTAACTGATAAACATCTGCGTTCCGTTCTATGTGGTCTGAAATATCATTCCTGACATACCATTCAACATTACACATTTTTTTTAATGCTTCCTCAATGGCTTCCTTCCCATTTTCTGCTTCTACTTCCTCATGTATTGAATATTCAACCCTGTATTTTTTCATTTTTGACCCCTTTCATATTTTTATAAATTTCCAAATAGCTAAGAGCAATTTTTACTCCATTTTTATCTTCAAAAATCATACCACTGTTTGCACGTATATTTAGAAAAAAGCATCTATCCCAAAATCCAACAAACCTCAACCCAAGGGCTTTTTCAACCTGTTTTAGTGTCATTTTTCCTCCTCCTCCTCGTCTTCTTCTCCAAGGTCCATGTTCCATGAAACGTCAGACCATCCGGCTATACCTGAATAGCATCCACGGTCAATGTCATCTGCTATGACCCGGAGAGCTGCCGCGACTTCTGATCGTTCCTTTTCATCCCCAATGGATATGTTTATCTGCGATATCTTTTTTGTCATATTTATTCTCCTCTCATCATGAACCAGTTGCTATACCGCATTTCCATCCTGTTCGGGTATGCGGCCCATATGTTCTTGTCATTTGTATCGTTCCACAGGTTCAGCTTTTCCTGGATAGATTTTATATGGCTGTCGACAATGCTCTTTGCCACTTCCTGCGTCTCGTATTCTACGTTTGCAACGCAGACGATATCTTCCTCTCCTGTCTTATTACTTTGTATTATAAAGACGAACTCACATGGACGTTCTCCGTATTTTGCTTCTACGGCCCGGCAGTAGAACTCTGCCTGGAGTGGATATTGTAGCTTTTGGCACCAGTTAAGTACACCTTCTATGTCGCTGCTCGTCTTGTAATCGATGACAACAAGTCCGCTCTTTGTTCTCTTAACCGCGTCCAGCTTTGCTTTGCATGACATTCCTGTTTCCTTATCTGTCCATATGAATGGCATTTCGGCCGTTGCTCCGTCCAGGATCAGACTTGCCAGCTTATGCTCTTTGACGCATTGGATCATTTTCATCGCGTGGTCCAGTTCTTCCTGATTTATGATAATCTTTCCAGGATATTCTTCCTTAGCTTTTTCATATTCTTTGTTGTTACATTTCTTTCCAAAGTCTATGACCTGATATTCGTTTTTAAAGTGTCCTGGCTCCAACAGAAGGCAATGACACAGCTTACCGAACACAAGAGCGTCTGTTTCCTTTTCTTGTTCTTTTTCAGGGTTGAATGGGCTTGACTTCCAGAACCAGTATGCGCCACGGTCAAACTGTTTTATCTGGCTTGCACTGATCGCAGGTATTTCAAAGTATTCTTTGTCTGATATTTTTTGGATTTGATTTGTTTCCATTATACGCTCCTTAATGTCTTTTTCCAGTTTGTTTCATCTGTTTTGATTTCAAGGTATATCATCTTTTGTGGATATAGATCGTCCTGTTTGATGTGCCTTGGATCGCTGCACCACATTTCCATGATTGGATCAATGACAGGCTTTTTGGGGAACCATTTCCATGTCCCATCTTTGTCCATTGCTATCCATCCTCCTTTGAAGCTTACTTTCAGCATTTTTATTCTCCTTTTCTATGTTTGTTTTGTGGCTTTATCGCCACCTTACAAGGCGATTATGGTCTATTTTTTAAGCGAAGTCAACTGTTTTTTTTGATTTTTTTTATTTTTTTATTGATTATTTTTTTTGAATGGTGCTATAATTGATCTGTTATACGGAACATCGTGTGTTCATTGTTTTTAGAATATAAAGGACGCCGCGCTAACGGCGTTCTTTTTTCTTGACATTATTCCTGATTTATGTTATAGTTTATCTTACTGGGTTACTTTTCTCAGTAAAAATCTTCTATGTTTGTGATCCGGGCCTTTCCTTCAGAGGGTCCGGTTCATTTTTTTTATTCCCTTTGCATCAATTTAATTAGGTCTTGTTTAGCTTTTTCAAGCATTCTTTGCATAGCAGGGCTTTTGCAGACTTTTAATGCTTTATCATACCTGCAAAACTGTCTAGCAAGATGAAGCTGACGTTCCTGTTCAGAAATTTCAGCTTCACGTTGTTCTGCTTCCATTTTCAGAAAGCCATCAAGAAAGTCCTGCGTATATTTACTCATCTGCTTTGATGATACGAGGTTCTTCATCTTCCCCATTGCAGATAACAACATCCACTTTACGCAGAAAGATAGCAGGCGTTCCTTCTTCTTCAATGATTTCATCAGTCATTTTGTTTCTCCTTTTCTAAATCTAATAAAATATCAACAATAACTCCAAGACTTGTGGCTATGCTGTATAGAATAAATGTAGCAATTAACGATAATGTAAAATATGCGTATATCATTCTACCCCCTATGAATCGGTAACCCAAGTTAATACGCCATTTATATTCTTTAGGGTCTGTGTGGCAGAGGCATTATATCCTGTGATGGTTGTTAGGTCATTTGCTTTTTTATCAAGCATTTCCACAGTTGCTGTTCTAACTGGCTGGCGGATTTCAAAATATGTGACCGATGTTCCATCGTATATATATCTTACAAAGACCACATCGTGCCAACTATGCCACGAGTTATTTGCGTAGTAGTATATTTTATTTTCATCTTTTATGTAATAATATAAGAACCCATACGTGGTGTCTATATCTGACCTTGTTTCGACTTCTCCACAATCTAGACATCTCATATTACTAGAAGCAGAAGTAAGCATGCCAGACGCTCTTATACCACCAACGGTGCTTGGTTCTCTCATCTCAAGTATGGCTAATTCCGTAGCCGTTCTCTTGATAGTTTTTAATGTTCCATCAGCATTAAACCCATTTCCCTCTAGTGCTACAACTCCTGGCAACACAAAGAAGTGATGACCTATATACCCAGCACCATTAAACACTTGGTCTATGGATGTTGGAATATTACTGTCTAACGTTATAAGTGCTATAGGGAGAGTTCTTGTTCCAGCAAGAGTTCCTTGATTGTTATATTGGTTTATTACAAGATTTTCTGTATCAAACCAAACATGTCCTCCACTTAATGAGTCTGTCGGGCCAGAACAAGTATTTGCAATTTGAGCCACTCTTAAATGTGCGTGATCAGTAGTAACCATTAAGACATACTTACCAGTTCCTGTAAAGGAGTCGCTTATATCTGAAGTCATCTGATATTGCGTTCCATTAGGATAAGTGATAACAGATCCACTCTTTAACGTCAGCGTTCCATTATTGAGTTCTAATTTAATATCCTGCGGAATATCAAGGATGCAGTTTGAGATGGTTCCATTCTGACTATCCACAACCATCTGGCCTGTTGAGTTAAGATTACTCAAGCTCTGGTCTGCTAAGGTGAAGTTTCCACTGCCTAATAATGTTGTGGAGTTTATTGTCTTGATGTTTGTCCCAGACACAAGAGTATCTTGCTTGGTCGTGATAGCTGTAGCGTTGGCAGATACCTGAGATTGGAGATTATCTGTCATTTCCGTTGTCGCTAATCTTACAGGATCTCTTACTGTAAACTTTGTCACTACATCAGAAGTAGTAAAACAATCCCCAATATAGCAAACCCCACCTGTAAGTGGATTATTGTTCTGATCATAAAATATATTTTTTTCTTCGTTGTATATCCAATTATTTGCAGTAATTTGAAAGTTACCATTATTTAAGAATATTCTTCGATTGTAAGTGCCGCCTTGTGTTACAAAGACTAAAGCATTATTTTCAAATAATCCTGAATTTAGAGTACCATCATCGTTTTTACCTTTTGCTGTTAAGACTTTAACGCCTGGTAGCATAAATTTAGTCTGGCCCATATATCCAAAACCATTAAATATTTGATCAATAGATGTGATAACATCAGAGGTTACTGTACAAGTACCAATAGGTAATGCCACATTCCAAACAACCCAAGCAGTATCATCCCATCTGTAAAATTTACTATCAGAAGTATTGAAAAATCTTATAAAAGTTGAGCCATCAGCTGGTAATGTAGGACCTGAAGAGAACTGTGTAGTGTTAATAACACCATTAATGGTTCCGTATATACCTACAAAAATTAGGCCCTTATAATCCCCAGAAACACTTGAAAAAGTCTTATTAGATGTAAGCTGAAATTGTGAACCATCAGGTATTGTTATAATAGAACCACTCTTTAATGTCAGAGTTCCATCATCAAGCTCTAATTTAATATCCTGCGGAATATCAAGGATACAGTTTGAGATGGTTCCATTCTGACTATCAATAATCATTTGTCCATCACTTGACAGATTATCCAAGCTTGTGCTTGCTTTACCATTTAACTGTGTCTGAACAGCCGATGTCGTTCCCGATAAATATCCCAGTTCGGTGCTTGTTGTAGGCGATACAGCAACCTTACCCTGTGCATTACTGATTAAAGCACGATTGGCTGTCAGGTTAGAGTTCGTAATTGTAGAAGCACCACCCGTGATGTTTTCCTGTTTATCATTGTCCAATTCATTGATAGCACCAACCAAACTACTCTTTTCTGTGGTCGTCAGGTTTGCTAATGTTCCGATAGCATTCTTATTGGTTGTAATTTGCCCAATATTTGTTGTAGTAGCACCAGAGTTAATAGCAGCCCATTGGTTTGATGTAAATGAACTATTGTTCAATGTATATTCATATTCCCACGATGCTGGCGTTGTCGCTGTCGTGTATTTATATCGGTCATATTTTGTATTTCCAGCACTATCTGTTCCAACAACAAAAGCGTAATCGTTATTTGTTAATGTTCCACTATATGCTTCCAAGTCAGCAACGCTATTAAATGTTCCAATGAAATTTGCAGTGTTTGTAGCAATAGAACTATTTACAAACGCCTTATCCGCAAGTTGGTTGCTTTCTGTTGCTTGAGACGGAATTAAAGCACTAATACCATCAACCACATCAGTGATGTCTTTACCACTAATTGTCGCTGTGTCGCCACTTTGGCTTATTGAAAGTCCATAAGCCGTATTGAGTGTCAGAGCATTTACACCGTTGATTGTTGCATCTTTACCGTTCGTGATTTCAAAGGTTGATGTTGTGTTGTCGTTATAGGTAATTGTGTATGTATCAACCAATCCTGATGTTCCTGTCTTTGCGATTGATGATATTGCCCTGCCGTTCGTCACTTCGAATGTGGTCGTGTTCCCATTTGTGAGCGTGACAGTATAAGTATCGACAAGTACGTCAGTTCCTGTCTTTTCAATTGATTGGATCGAGCTTCCATTTGTGACTTCGAACGTTGTTGTCTTTCCTGTTTCGGATGTCACAGTATATGTATCGACAAGACCCGATGTGGATGTCTTTTCGATCTTTTTAATACCATCGCCTTCCGGAATACCGAAGTCAAATATAGCATGGTTATTGTCTCCACGGTTAATAACATATGCTTCTGATCCAGGAGGAAGTGTTACTGTATTTCCAACATCAATTTGGATCAAGCTGGTAATTACATCAATGTCAAGGATATTTTGTCCACCTTGTTCAACATTAATTGTGACTTCGTACGGTTTTGTTGCAATGGCGTTTCCATGGACTTCTGTTATTACGTTAAATGCAAGTCTGTTTTCAATTGTGGAAATTTTACCTGTTTTACTAATAATCTTAAGATCGCCATAGTTAATTCCAACAGGGAATGTGGAAGTCTCTACGGACGAATAGTCAATGACGATTTGGCCACTAGACAAGTCATAGAAGTTACGTTCATATCCTCCGAGGGTAAATGTAGCCTTTAGGTCCGATAAGTCCAAGTATTCTGATCTTAAGTTTAATGTCAGAAGGTGCTGACCAAATACATTTGTGTCGTCCCCTTTTACGATCGCAATGAGATTTTCTTCGCTGTTGTAACAATCCATTAGTATTTCTCCTTATATTCCAAAAGACAAGCCGCTAGGTCCCCGTTTACCTTCATTGTTTCGGTGCAGGTTATCGGTTCCCTGTTTAATACTATAAACTTACTTTCGCAAGATGTCAAGAACAGATTGAGGTATAGGAGCATTAGCCCAGTCAGAATGATCTGCCAGACTCTTTTCCAAGCTCTTAATTTTTTTAGAAAGATTTTCAGCATTTGTGTTCCTCCTTTGTATTTCTTTTTCCAGTAATACGTTCTCATTCTTTACTTTTGACAGTTCTTCTTTTGTGCTGTCATATAGTGAATAGAGAACAAAACATGCCATCAGAAGAGTGATAATTCCTATTCCCATGTATTTAATCATAAATCCCCCATAAATAATGATAGCTCTTTCACACGTCGTTTTACTAGGCCTTTGACGACCTTACCGTTGCATTTGAACCAGTCCCATTGACGGACGATGTTCTCATAGTCCTTTTCTTTGATGGCTTTGAACAGTTTCGAATTCTCAAAACTTTTCTTTCCAACGTTGAACACAAGGCAACAGATCGAGTCCTTCTGGTTCTGTGTCAATGTGTATGGCACCTGTTTAAATAACGGATGGACGTTCTTAATTAAATAGTCGTTCAGCAATGCTTCTGCTGCTTGTCGGGTAATTGTATCTCCCTGTTTTACCGGAGTTCCATCTGCTTTGTACCGGCTTCCGTATCCATACGTCCAATATCCGTCAATGCAAAGATATGCAATTTCAGAAAATCCTTCTACTTCTTTTATCAGTTCGCACATTTTGCACCTCACAAGTTAATGAAGAAAATTATTCCCATAAAGAATCCGCTTCCGTATTCCGCGTATCTGGTCGTATGGCCTGTAAATTTAAGAGTAAATTCACAAATCAGGTACGAGAGTGGTGTTGTGATTCCGGCAAGCCAGAAGAAATGATGCGGCATTGTTATGCTGGCGAATATGGCCGGGACAAGATACCCTAGCATAAGTCCGACAAAGTTACCGGCGAAGTTGTAATAATTCCCTTTTCCAAACAATAATTGGAGGACTTTGTCTATCCACCAGGATCTTCCTTCATCTGGTTTCGTATCATCCAGGATGAAGTAGTCTCCGTGCGTGTGATTAAAGAACCTTACGCACCATCCAATTGTCCACAGGAAACAAGCTGCTTGTATCCATGTTTTTGGAAATGACCCGGCGCAGATATACATAGCAATGAGTGTTGCTACATACACAATGTTTTTATATATACGGTGGCAGTCGTAAAATCCTCCTCCGAGCCAACGGCGGATGATTGCCATTATAAATCCAAATAATAGTGTCCAGTATGCCATTATTGACCTCCTTTAAATATTTCGCCAAGACCGGCTATGTTTAGTTGAACGCCAAGGTATCCGAAACCTCCTATGATAAGAAGCCATAGTGTATACCAAAAGTATTTTGGCATTTCCTTCATTCTGTCCCAGAATGTTTTTTTCTTCTTATCTTTTTCTTTTTTCATTTCCTCTAGGATCTTTAGGACAATTTTGACAGTGCTTTTGACTTCGGCAACCTCAGATTTGACATCTGCTACCTCCGATCGAACATCCTGAACAGTATTTTCTAGGGCCGTCATTCTCCCTCCCATTTTTTCATTGTCGCCAATCACTTGTTGAAATAACATTAGAGTTTCCGCCTTTGTTAATGTTTTTCGTGGTTGAGATTGAATGACTTCAATAGCTGTTCTGGTATGCTCACACATTAGTCATTCTCCTCCGGGTATGGTAAATTTTCTTCAATCCAAGCTGTCACTTCTGCGTCTAAAGCTAAATATGCCTGCTCATCTTCTTCTGTCCAAGTTCCGTTAGCTTGCCTACGGGTTCTTTCAGCTGTTTTACTATCAATATGCGTTTTACGATATTCTTCACGCATTTGTTTTATATCCTCGTATGTAGGGATATAAGGCTCTATTGCTACAATTTGAAATTTACGACCTTTTTCATCAGGTTCAATTTCATCTATCGTAGCGTTGTTTTCGTCACACCAAGCAACGGCATCCGAATAGTTTTCATCTAAATAAATAATTTCGCCAATATGATATGTCATTTTCTTTCTCCTTTAATATCCTATTGCTATCCAAGCATAAGTTCTCGGCCAGTTCGGATTGAAAGTGAAGTTTGTTGTTGCCCTTGCCGTAATACCAAGTTGTCCATAGCCATCACTTGATTCATCCGCAGAAATAACTTTATAATTACTACTTGTAAATGCTGTTGGTAATGTAATTGTTTGTCCGCCACTTGAGGTTACTGTATTTCTTCCCCATTGAATAATTATACCATTACCAAGTTTTACATAACCATTCTGAGATTTTGAAAATGTTGAAAATCCACCATTGGCTGAAACCCAATTATTAACCCAAGCCGTTGTTGCAACTTTTGTAGAACTATCTGTCGCAGATGGTGTAGTAGCAGTAGCAGACGAACCCAAACTTACAGAGCCAGAGAATGTTTTGTTACCTGTTATTGTCTGTGTTGTTCCAAGAGTAACAAACCCGGAAGTTCCAAATATTTCCCAATATGTATTTGCGCTGTCGGATGTCGGATCATGATAAGATGATGATGGTCCGCTTGCCTGTTTTGCTTGGTATACTTTTCCATCACTTCCCATACATAATGATCCTGCTTCATAGTCTGTTAGGTTGGACCATGTTATAATACCATATTTTTCTGCCAGAGATGTCAGCAAGGCGTATTCGTATATCATCTGGTTAAATTCAGAAGAATCTACTACCGTTTTAAATCCCCATCCTTTTTCTGCAGTCGCCTTTGTTAAGGATGTTTTTCTGTAGCTTGTACCTGCCACAGGAGTTGTCGGAATCGTTGTGCTTGCGTTTTTTGCAAACACACCTGTTATTGTTGTTGTTCTGTTTTGTATTGTCATATCTCCTCCTATACTTTAACCTTTGATGATATTGATGTCGTTGCCGGATATGCGAACTGGTATTGGTTATCTGTTATGTACGTACTTCTATAGTAATCCAAAAGCGAATAGTTTGTCAATGAAATTGTTGATTCGGCGTAGATTTTGCCGACCATCATTCCCGTTCTTTCTATTCCAACCTTTTCTTCCAAAGCATCATATATACTTTCTTCGATTTCATTCTTAGAAGAGAACAGGTTATGATTTTCAAGAATTTTCATCCATATCCATTTTCTGTATGTGTCGTCATCCATGTCATCAGTTGATGTCTGCTGAGCATTATATATCCACCAATTTGCGTTGTCAGCACCAAGCCCTTCTTCGTCCGGAGTGAACCAGTATGTTGAATCATACGTGTAGAATTCCCTACTTTGTCCAATTATTCGTCCAATTGCGTCAAGCTGTTTTGAAACGGCCTTTGATATAGTCCTGTATTCCATGAGGTCAACGATTGCGTCAAGAAGTTCCTGGACCTCACTTGTTAGGACTCCGAGAAGTTTTTTGAACAGGTAAGAGTTTGAGTACTGCGATAGAATCCTGTTTTCGGATATCTTTTGCAGGTTAAATCTTAAACCGGAGAAGTCAATATCAATTGCTGGCATTAGGTCACCGTTATTGTTATGTTATCAACAGAGAATTTGGCGATTTCGTTCCAATCAATTGCAATATCGGAAGATGCCAAGGATCCTGCTGTTTTACCGATTGTTAATGAATTTACTTTAAACCCTTCGACAGAGTTGATTGGTGTGTATAATCTGGAAAGGATGACGTCCATTCCCGGTGGAAACCCTGTCTTACCTGATTGGTCATATTCTGAATAGTCGACTATGGCCTGTTTGATTAGAGGAATTTTTGCACTTGTAAATGAGCTGTTTTCTGTTTGTGAAATATTAATACTGATATATATTGGGACTTCTGTCGGCCTGTAGAATTTGACAACCTGAGTGTCTCCCAATTCTCCGGTGTATGTTACCTCCGTTGTTCCTTGGAAGTTATCAAGCGTTCCGCATTTTAGACGTAGAGCTTCTGCTACTTCTTCGTCTGATCCACCAACTACAACAGGAGCGATAGTCTTTCCTGTAATTCCGCTTAGGTCTGTCGAAAGAGTGTTGTTAACAAATAGGCGGACCCATTTAACCCCATCAACATTTAGAACGCCTGCTGCAATGGCGTCAACCTGCCTATATGCTGTTGCGCTTGTCGCGCGTTCTTGCTTGACGTGCAATTGTGCATCTGTGTCAGGATATGTACCAACAGAGTTTGTGGCCGTATTAGTTGCTCCGCTCCATCCATATACAGGAGTTTTGATGGCGATAATCGTGTTTGATGCAGGGTTCTTTGGGCCTTTTTCTGTGCAGTTTGCGTTTACGGTTACAGTACCTGTTCCTTCAATTGTAACGCTATTCACGGTTAAATACATTTCAGATCCATCTTGGTTTGATATCATGGATCCTTCCGGGATAAATGTTCCTGGTGTTCCGCTCAAAGTCATTGAGATTTGTGTCACGGATCCATAGCTTGGGTTGATACCATTTATCTGAACAAGACCTCTGAGCGGTTCTCCGTGAGCATTTGGCGGATCGTATTGTGTGCTGGCAGCGTATGCAGCTTCCCAGCATATTGAAAGTTCTTCTGATAGGATCTGAGAGAACTGGCCGAATATAGAATCTGCTGATTCGTTTATAAACGGCTTGTTTCCGTTTTCGTCTGTTATTTCCTTTACTTTCCCTGTAATGCTTGAAAGAATGTCTGATAGTCTTTTTGGGACAAATCCCTGATCTGTCATTCCGAATGTTGGCATTTTATATGTCCTCCGTTATTGAATATGATGTTGCATTCACGGTAATGTCTGCTGTGATTGTGATTTTCCTGGTCTCTGAGTTGTACTCCAATGAAATTGATTTTATGTCCTGGACTCCGTCAGTGTTTAGAATTTCTGCTTTTATAACCAACATGACGTACTGTTTGTTTTTCCCTCCAAGCATTTCCCCGTTGAAGTACGGAAGCCCGGCTGTTATCTGAAGGAACCATTCCCCTAGGACTCGTCTTAGTCTTGTCCTGACTCGCTGAACGACCTCATCGTTTAAATCAACAAATCCAACAAGCCCGTTCTTTGACAGGATGTCGTTTGTTATGCTATTTATTCCGATATCAATGTATCCTGCCATTATGCGACACCTCCGGTATTAGATCCGCCTGATGATACGCCTGAATGCTGGTGCGTTAAGAATTCTTTTCCGTCAATTACAGAAGCCGGACTTGTTATGTTAACGGCTGTTGTTCCTGTTATGTTAATAGTCCCGGCTGTCATTGTTATATTTCCTTCCTCCATTTCTATACTAGCATTTCCTTGGAGAAATTTCAAGGAATTTTCTTTGACCGATACTTTTGTTGTGTTGTCTGCGCTTCTGATTTCGATTGCGTCCGTTGAATAATCAGTTATTGTTTCGTTGCTTGTAATTATTCCCGGGAAGCACATTGCGTCTGTCATATCCATGCATCTGATTTGCGTTTTTGTTGGATCAGGACCGTCAAATGGGTTTTGTATTCCACCGGCGATTATAAAATTGTCAATACTCCGTTGGCTGAATATCAGCGTGCAGTTTTGCCCTTTTTTGATTGGGTATGTTATTTTAAGGCCCGGGCATTTTGTAATTGCCAAGGGAATGTTTGTTATCTTTGGGTAGTCTATGTATTTGACTTCATTCTGCGGCGTGACATATTTTGCACGTATCGCAGGGATCGCAGATACTCTTTGTGTCGCTGCGTCAAAGTCGTCAACAATGGCCGGTATGCTCGTATTCAGTCTTAGGACCTTTTGCCAGAACCTGATATCAAACACCTGTTCTTCTGTCGTGATTATTCTGTTATCCATTGTCTCCCTCCCTGAAGAAGAATGATATGTGCATATTCCATCCCCCTTCCTCTTCTTTTGGACATAAATCTGCATCGAGCGTATGAACCAGATATTCTCCATTCATTTTTTCAGGATGAACATCTGATTCAATGCGCACGTTTTGATAGGGGTTAATACCCTCGATATATTTCGAGTAGATATCAACCCCCACTTGGACCTGCGTTATTCCAGAGAACCGTGGGGAAACTTTTATCAGTCCGTTGGACGCAGTCAAGAGGAATGATGTGTTTTCTCCTCGGCCGTCTGGGAATGCTTTGAAAACACCATCCAGGACGCTCCAGGAGAATCCGTATTGTCTTGCAAGTGAATCGAGAATGTATGGAATGCTTCCGAACTCGGAAATACCCTTTTCGCCTACTTTTCCGTCTATTTTTATCATTAATGGGTCAACTACAATGCCCGGGATCTTTTGTGCTATTTCCGTGACAACATTTTTTACCGGGACGTCTTTTGTGTAAGATATTGATATTGCTTCTTGATATAGGTTTGACGCTGCCGACCAGCACATGAGCCGTGTTCTTAAATCTGATCCTATTCTTTCTGTAAATGACCCGGATAGCCCTCCAAAGAATGCCAGAACGTATTCTCCGTCATTGACTCGCGTGTATATGTTTACAGAAAGGCCCGGTGTGTTGAGTGCTTCGCGTGTTTCCCTTGATAGGTTCCATAGATATATCTGGGCCGTATTTGCAGCTCCGGCAATTGATTTTTCGATATGGACCTTTATTTTTAATGTGTTTGCTTTCCCGTTTGAAATAAATTTGAACCCATAATTCTCCCCGGCTTCAGATTTGATGCCTTCATATTCTTTGAGTGGTCCTATTTCAACAAGAATTTCGCGTTCCATTTATTCCTCGTCCAACATTTTGTCTTTGAATAGAGCCGGTGGAGTTTCGCCTTCGCCATAGTAATACAGAAGGCACGTTGTACCGAGGCTATCTGGTGTGTTGTTTTCCGTTCCGTCAATGCTTACGCATCTGATTACTTGATTTTCAAACAACGTTGATTTACCTTTAACAAGGTTCCCGACTCCAACGTTCAGGCATATTCCCATTATGATCGGGTTGTCTGAAGTGTCCATAATATCCATAAGCCAACATTTTGTGTATGGCAAATAATATGTCCGCAGACGGAACATATTTTTTCCAAGTGCTACGTCTATTGTTTTACTTCCTGTATTGTCGACCGGTATGATTTGTGGCATTTTTTCCTCTTTTATAAAAATTTAGGCTTTTGGAGCCCTCCGTTTACTGTTGGAGAAGCTGCTTTTGATAGTGCGCTTGTTTTACCGACATAGGTGGCAATAACAGGGTCGCAGAAGTTCAACTGTTTGAAATCGCATGAAATATCCAAAGAACCTTTATATGGAGCCGAGTGCTTTATTGGCATCGTCTGAATTACCATATTGTTATATATTTTATGCTCTGTTATAATTTGGCAGATTATTTTGTTTTCCCAAATTTCAACAAGTTTGTCAAACGTTGATTTTGAACCGATCAGGCTATTTATTGCTTTTCCTATGACTCCTCCTCTTGCGCCGAGAGAATTGTTTGTTTCAGAGAATGAAAGTGATATTGATACCGGCTTTTGTATAATGTGTTCTGCTGCCACAGATCCATTTTCCAGCGCCTGATTTGTTATCGTGCTTGAGTATGTGTGCATTTCGCTCTTTTTTACGTCAGGCGTGATGGATTCTTCTGCGAGTATAAATGATGTATATGGCATTATTTCCTCGGCTTGATCTATCGCTTCGGTACCGTAATACTTTTTGACAATTGGAAGAGCGTTAGGAGATATGTACCTAATGAGAGCTGCCTTTGTGTATTTTTGTATTAAGTTTGAAATTCCAAATCCCATTTATTCCTCCTTATTGCTCAAATGGGTTAAATCCAGTTGTGTTTAGGACACCACGTCTTAATCCACTTTCTGCCGCATTTCCAACCGTTGCTGGATCTGTATTTCCATAGAAGTATAGATTTTGGCTGAATGTGTTTGTTGTTGGACCTGATGGAATTACTGCGTTTTCCCATCTATTATTTAAATTCCCAATATCGCCTATTGCCTGGGCCATTCCTGCTCCGGCCTGTCTTACCCAGAAAGCTGGATTTATCCAATTCCATCGGCTTTTTCTTCCAGACATGACATCGGCCATTTCCTGATTTGCGTCTTCAACAAATCCTTCGGAATCACCCTCCGCTATTCTTTTCAGAATTTGGTATTCTTCAATAAGGGCTGTTACTGCAGCGGCAACCTTTAGGATAGGAGCAAATGAGATATGAAGAGCTGCTCCGAATGCTTTTAGTGAATTTATTACCTTTGTTCCTGTCATCAGAAGAAGTGCGCCTGTGACAAGGTTGGCAGATACCTTTACACCGTCAATTTCAACACCAAATTCTTTGAAGTATGGCTGAAGGGTATCTTTCACATATTTTCCCAAAGATTTGACGATAGAAAAGAAATCCTCAAATCCTTTTGCGAGTCCTTTCCCGAGAGTTGTTATCTCTTTTATGAAGTAATCATTTTCTTCAAGCCACTTTGTCAGGTCTTCCAGCTGTTTATTAAATTCAGGAGAAAGGCTTACGAGTGCTTTTTTCTTCATTGAATCAAGCTTTGAGAAGAATTTATTCATGTTCTCGGCATATTGGTCAGAAAGTCTCACTTCTTTTTCTGATAGCTTAAATCTGTCCGCTTCTTTGAGAAGCTGAAGTACACCGCTTGCTCCTCTGCCTTTTACTAGAGCCAAGAAGTCTTCAGACAAACCAAGGTCTGCTATTGACCGAAGAGCGCTAGTCGTGTCCATTTTACTTAGTCGGTCCATCCAGTCGATTATTCCTGACTCGGAAAATCCTTTTATGCTTTTTAGGTTCTTGATGTCAGATATAATTGATTTTGCGCTTACGCCTGCTGCGTTGGCTGTGTATGTCCATTTTTGCAGAGCGTCTGTGCTTAGTCCTGTTGTTTTTGATAGGTTCAGTAGGCCCTGTGACTCTTTAACAACCCTACCCGTGAAGAAGTCCATCACTCCTTTTGCTATAGTAAATGATTTCCCGATAGTGTCAGCCATTTTGACGATACCGGATAGGCCTTTTTCTACGGCATTGATAGCCGATAAAGATGCTTGATCTATCTTAAATCCCAGACCTGTTAAAAGTTCATTAACTATTGCCATTATCCAAAATACTCCACTTCTTCGTTTTGACCCTTGATTTTGTTTTCTACTTCCCGATCTACGTATTCATAGAAGTCTGCGAGTTTGCGTGCCTTTACAAAAGTTTCAACATCTATGTCTCCGTTTGCTAGACCTTCAAAAGGAAGGATCTTGTGTTTTACGACAGGATAAATTACCGCTTGCGTCCTGAAGTGGTCGGGTACTTGGATTGTTCTTCCGTCATTTTCTCCCCGATCTGGTCCATTATCCCCTTCAGAAAAGACGGCAGATATTCCCCCAGGAGAACTTGTGCGGCTTTAACCAGCACCTCCCAGATATCTCCTTTGTTTTCGTCCCTTCCAAACCAACCTTCGATTTCTGTCTCGTCAGATAAGAATTTGTTTTCTGGTGTGATTACCCGTTCCAAAATCTTATTTTTGATCGGCTTGATCGTTTGTGGGTTAATGCTTTTGAATGCTTCTCCAAGTCTTTCATCGCTCACTTCTTTACCGCTTTTCGCGTCTTTATACATTGAAGCGATCTGTGTGATAAGACCACCACAATTTGAAATGAACTCGATTTGGAGGTCGAGGGAGTCAAGAACAGAAAGCATTTGCACTTTGTATTCTTTATCCCCGACCAGAATTGATTTAATTTTTCCTGCCATTTGTTTCCCCTTTCATGACATTACGCTTCGACAAATTCCGTTGCGACAAACGTGTATTGGATTGTCCCTTGAGTCTTACCTCCGGTTGATAATGTATCCGGTTTTGACACCAAGGCGTTTGTTAATGTGTATTTCACATTGGCTCCGGTTTGCAGCAAAACCAAGTTCGGCGTTGACATAATTTGCTGAAGGTCAATCGCGGCCTTGAACAAATCATTTGAAGGACTTGTTTCGCGATAAGCTGCCGTAATTTTAATCCCTTGAACGGTTGCGATATTCAGACCCCCGTTGTCGGTTCCTTCCGTGATATCAACTTCTCCGCCGATTTTTTCTACAGTGATGCTGGTATCAGGAGCGAACCCCTTTGTCTCTACACCATTGAAGATAAGCTTCGTATTTTTTTGGTTATAAATTTCTTTTCTTGCCATTGTTTCCTCCTTTATCCTTCAACATCCACGTTGATAGCAATTGAACCCATCCACCCGGAATCCTGGACCGTGATTGTGAGCGGTGTTCCGATGTGGCTAGCGCGTTGTGCTGCTGTCGTAGCTGCCAAGTCTTGGATTTCAATTTTGCAAGCCGGGAGCAACGAATATCCGCTTTCGGTTGAGTCATCTTCTACCAAACGGTCAGCAAACGAACCATTCTTTTGGTATTTGTTGCAGATTTTAGAAGCCGCGGCGATCAACTGATTCTGTCCGTTAATCGTGTATGCGATTTTCTTATTCCGCAAGAACGTGTTCAGAATTTCGATTTCCAATTCCGAGATAAAGTTACAGACGTTTACCCATGCATCCGTTGTCCATGCACTACCTGATTGGACGCCTTCCCGGAAGTACTTGAGTGTTTGTCCTACGATTCCAGTAATTGTGTTAATCCGGCGAGCCTTCAGAGTTTCGACATTGGATTCAATGTTCGGGAAGTTCACGGCTGCGATTCCGTCCGCGTCTTTGAATTTTCCGGCGATGGCTTGGTCTTCTGAATTGTAGTTCACGGCCAAGAAGTTTGCCAGGTACGAGATTTCCGGATATACTTGTTGGTTGTCATCGTATGTGAAGCTGGCTGTATTCCATCCGTTGTTCATGGCTTTGTATCCGTTATTGGCTGTAGAAGCCGGATCGAAAGCATTCGGATTGTTTGTTGCGTAGGCACCGACAGCACGGAATGACCGAGCATTTACCCAAGCTGCTGCCGCAAGCTGATCCGCTGTGTCGCGGTATTCACTGTCCAATACCCATCCGTAGAAGAAGTATCCGGCTTTGTCTGCCGCGTCAGCAATTGCTTGCAATTCATCAGAAATGCTTCCGGATGTGTATCCGTCTGCAATGCTTGCTCCTGAAGCTTCTGTTAATCCCAACAACGTTGCAACGTCTGCTCCAGAAGAAGGAGATGACGCATAGCTGATTGTTTGAGAGCTTCCTGTACCTGACGATTTGATAATCAGGTTTCCGTTATAAACATCGCAAGAACCGCTTGAGCTTAATGCCGTATTGATTAAAGAGGCAACGCTAGCGATATCCGTGACGGACGAGAAGTCTATTTCAGAGAGTTCGACAACGTTTCCGTTGATTGTGATACTCATAGAACCTGCCGTTATACTTGTCAATGAAGATGGGTCACATCCGGCAGAGAGCAGGTATGCAGGCTGGCTTTCTTCAAAAACACGTGCAACAGCGATCCGGGCCGGACGCTTTGTTTTAGAAAAGAAAGCATTTCCTGCCCACCAGACGCTATCGCCTGCGGTGCAGATCTTATTGAATGAATCAGCGGTGCTATAAAGAGCCACGCGGTTCCCGTGAAGGAAATCCACATTCGGCGTGCATAAGCACATGATTGTCATATCTGTTCCGACAGCGACTTGCGCCCGTGAGAGCGAAACGCTTACGTCAACAGAAATCGGTAGTTTATTTTGTTTTTCGGCCATTTGTTCCTCCTTTATTTTTTATGGTAGCCTTGCTTTGTTAATTCTTCGACCGCCTTTTCTTGGCTGTCATATTTCGCGCGGTCGGTTTCGAAAGAATTGTTTTCGAGGTATTGGACCAAACCGTTCTCACTAATCAGAACAGAGTCGTTTCCGTTCCAAAGAGTAATCTGTGCGTTCTTTACCATTGAGTTCCTGGCACGCTTCAGGTTGTCAACCTTGTCGGCTTCGCTGTATGCGATTGCTTTGGCCTGTGCAGGATCTGTGACGGTCTTTCCTTGAGGTGTTTTTAACGCACCTTCCTCGAATTCTCCCATAACCTTACCGAACTTTCTCTCGGCCTTTGTTTCGTTGATGATCCGAGGCTTGCTTTTGGCATATTCGGCCAGCGTTTCGTTGCCTATATTTGTCGGCCATCTGAGTTTTGTAAAGTCGGATTCTGCCCAACCAATTCTTTTAAGTTCATACATCAGTCGTGAGAGGTTAATTTCCTTTCCTTCCTGTTTGTATTTTTCCTTTATTCCTTCAATGTCGTCAAGGAATCTTTCTTGGGCTGATTGGTTCCCGGTTTTTTTATTCCCGACTTTCTTGGCACCTTTTGCAGAAAGAGACTTTTCGGCGTATTCTTTGTCCCATAATTTTTGTTTCAAGAGAGTTCCGTCTTTTTTTGTATATATCACGGTCCCATCATCTTCGACTTCTGCAACTGTTCCGTCTGAATATTCCCATTTACTATTACCTATTTCTTCCTCGGCTTTTTTCGTCAGTCCTTTGAAAATGGACCATTCCTGTTTGTCAATGGATTCGTTCCCGGTCTTTTGCTTCAAGAACGAGATGGCCTGCGACTCCGTAGGGAACTTTTCAATACCTTTTTCTCCGCTAGAAAGGTTATAAGCGGCAAAGTATAGATTATTCATCCGTGTGATTACGCCGCTTCCGTTTTTACCAGAGATGTTTGTTTCCTTCACATTTTCGTTACCGGTCTTCGTTCCTTCTTCTTGAGCCTTTTTCAATTCTTTTTCAAGGTCGTCTATTCTTTTGAGAAGCTGTGCCGGAGGTGTTTCCCGTTCATGAAAATAGTCTTCCTTGGCATTTTTCAACATATCGAGGTCTTTTTCAATTTCCTCAATGTTTCTGTTTCCGGTTTTAATGAATTTCCAGTTCCTCATGGCCACTCCTTATTTTAATCCGTTTGCCCATTGTTTGAGGGCGTCAATAAACCTTTGGCAATCTTTTACCTTTGCTTCAGCTTCCCGTTTCAGTTTTTCCAATTCACGAACAGTTGCCATTGCGTCAGACTTACCTTTGAAGTCATATCGCCCTAATTCAACAGGATCGTACATAGAACCTGTTCCGTCATCGTACAGGTTTAATTCTCCTGAATTACTTGCAGATAATGAGATTTCACGGTTCCCCACCTTTGAGTTGCCTACTTTCTTTGCGAACTTCCGCGCTTCTGCCTCGGTGTCGAACTCTTTCGATTTCGTTTCGTTGGCGTACAGAACAACCCAGACATCTCCGTCCTTCAGAACAATCGCTTCGTTGCACACTTTGGCATTCCCGGTATAGTTTTTGGCTTCGCGGTAGTCATCAGAGAACGATGTTTTGACGTATGTTGTGCCGTCGCTGAACTCGAGCTTTTGGCCGTTGTCCACTTTGAGTGTTGCGCCTTGTTCTTTTTTATTTTTGATGATTTCCTCTTTGTTAGAGTTCATCGTTCTAATTGATTTTGCGAAGTCCTTCATTTTGTTTTCTCCTTTTCTGTTTTTTATTATTGCCTATTTTTTTTATCAAGTCAAGAATTTTGTGAGTCCTTTACTTCTTGGACCGTGGTCGGGCCAAGCGTATCTCCTACTGCGTGAGCTGTTATATCAACATTTGTCATATATTCGACAACGTTCTGTTTGGGTAGCGTTGTGTGAATGTCAATTTCAAACGTTGCAACGGGTAAGATCTTTCCTTGATGGTATGTACTGACATTTTGGACGTCATCGTGGCCGCCTGATCCAACATACGGCCAAAGGTCAATGTCTCGAAGCTCGCTGTCAAAATACGATGTGATTTTGTCTGCGACCGTCATGGCGTCTTTCCCTCTGACCTGAATTTCAAACTTTAGCGTACTTTCGGCCCGTTGATGTTCTATCAATGAATCTTCAGTTTGCGTCCATGAGGATATTTCATGTGGCTGTTTGAACTGCGATCTGAGTGTCACGAGACAGTATTGATTTGCAGGTTCCGGTCCGTCTGTCGGTCCGAATATGGTCATCCATCCGCTTGCTTTTTGTACGGCGTCCAGGATGAGCTTTTTGACAGATTCCACTGTATTACTCATCTTGAACCTCCTCTGCTTCTTTGAACCGCAAAGCGTAATAAGATCTGAATCCAGCGTTTTTCAATGTTTCCGGGTTGTTAACGATCATGTATTCCCAGCCGTCTATCAATGCGTATGATTGTTTGCTTTGGACCTTCCCGTTTTGCTGGTATGTATAGAATAGCTTATCTACGCCGTCCGGGAACATTATGCAGTATGCTGCGTCCACGTTTCGTCCTTCTGCAACAATTTGAAGCTTCATTTCGTCCACGTTCAAGAGAATGCAGTTGAGTTTTCTTCTGTTTAATTTTTTCTGTTTCCAATATCCGTCCACGTATTGGCCTGTTTTTTCATATACCTCTATTGCTTCCGGGCATTCAAATGCTTCAAACGTATCTGAAAAGTCGAATGGTAAGCTCATTGTTCAACGCTCCTTATTTCATGCCGCGGTGCATTCTTCATATCGCCGCTATCGACCAACGGGTTATTGATCGGGTTCTTTTCCGTTCCCTTCATAATCTGTGTGTATGGGCTGTTTGGCGGTGTTGTCCAGTCTCGTATTGTTCTTGAAATAATGCTTGCGCCTTCAAGTCCCATTGTGTCCAGGAATTTTTGGACGTCCATGTGTCCTTTTTCAAGTCCTTCCTGGATCTTTTCAAATTTTTCTGTCCATACCTTTTGCCATTCTTTGGCTGCTTCAGCCATAAATTCACGGCGAGGGACACCGATTCCAAAGTTGTTCCAAATGGCCACGTCAATAATGCTGGGGTAAGGTGGTTTGTTTTTTATCTTCCTATGCGCCCATTTAAACTCGTAATGAGGAGCGTTCAGTTGTCCCTTTGGAAATCCTGCAACGACTTTCTTTGTTGTCAGCTCTTTGATTACGGTCTTTAGATCGTATGAGTAATTTGGATGTGTCTGTTTTGTTGTGACTTTAATAGAGAACATCGGCGACACTCCTACTCAGGATCACGTTGCCTTCCGGCATTGTTTCCTCCAAAAGTCTTAGATATTCCACGCCGTATTCTGTTCTTCCGAAGTCGGCCCAGATCGGGTTTTCGCTTCGTGCAAATGCGTTCAGTTCAGATGATTCGCTTAGGCTTGCGTTTGATGCAGATTTACTCGTTGTCATGGCTGCGTTGCTGCCATTTCTCATTCCGAGCTGTTTATAGATTTTACCTACATTGTATTGAAGTGCGAGCCTGTGTGCGACTCGGAGATTAAGAGCATGGCATCTTAGGTCTCCCCAAGCGGTGTCAGACAGGATGTTGTCTTCGATTCTTCCACGTGTAATTATGACGCCTTGGTTTATCTGGCCAAATTCCGGGAACTCTTTCACGAAACCGACATAGCTGAATGCCATGCTTTCCTCCTTTTACTCTAGGTCAATTTTAATAGACCCTTCTTTCTCATACTTTTTGACCTCTGCAACGACGTTTTGTCCATTCTCGTGTCTTTCTACCGGATTTTTTAATTCCTCCGGGACGACAGCGTCATGCGCTGACACTTCTTTTGCATCCAGAGTATGAGTGAGGATGCCTTTATCAAAGAAGCGTTGAATCATTGGGTTTTTGAGAAGTTTTCTCAGAAGGTCGCGATCCACAGTTTTGATTTCCCGTGGAGCTACTGTGATCTGTTCGGATCTGATACCATCCATCAGGCAGATTTTATTCTGGCTTGCGTTTGTGATAATACAAGTGCTTGAATAATTTCCATCTTTTTTTGAGGACGGCTTTTGCGTTTTTGCAGGTTTAGATCCTTTTTGCTTTTGTACCACTTGGGCCTCCATTACCAATTCATCTGTTGCTTTTTGAGGTTTGATAACTCTTGCTTCCCATTCCGAGGTCGGGTTAGTCTCGACCTCGGTTTGGATGTTTTGTTCTTCATTTTTTGTCATTGTGTTTCCCCTTCCAATGAATTAAATACCGTCTACATATAATGTGGACAGGTTCTGACGAATGAAGTAAGAACCATGCTTTTGTTCAGCATAGAATTCTGCTCCCAAGGGAACAGGAACCGGAGCCTGTACCGTGTACGGTAACGGGAACGGTAATCCTTGGTTCTTTTTCGATCTGTCTTGGACGACCATACGGTCTGCGTTGGTCGCACCAGCACCTTTTAAGTACCGGATAGGAATGATCTCTAATTCGCCACCACGGAGGTTCGAGTAGAGGTTGTTCGTTTTCAGGTAGGTCAAGGCAGAAGCGAGAGTGGAAGCTTGAGCTGATAAAGCCATCGGGGTGTTCGCCAACAATGAATATTGGGCCAACGGCAAGAATACCGTATTCGGCAAGAACACGCCTTTTGAGTCTTCCCATACTTTCGTCAGGGCGTCATTGACGTCTTTGACCATTTCAACGCCGGTCTTTGTGGACCATTTCGTATTTGTGCTTGCACCGGTGGCGGCAGACACAACGGTAATGCCGTCATAGTTCAAGAACCCACGGAAGCCAACGGACGAATCGCCGAAGAACGTTGTTTGTTCGATCAGGTTATCGCAGGCTTCACGCATACATTCACCCAAGTCTTGGGCGAGGTTGCTATTGAAACCGAATTGATATTGACGAGCGTCTTCGTTGTTCAACGTAGCACCGACAGCGGAGAAGGCCAACGGAACTTCGATAGCACCGATGGATTGACCGACTTTCGGGATGTCGTTGACCGGGCCTTTACCAATGAACTTGGCAGTACCTTGACGGTCGCGGATCCGGGCAGCGTAGGAAGTTGCGCCGGGGTTGATAGCTGAATTTACTTGGTCTTCTTTAACGACTTTGTACCAGTCTTTATCGGGATATTCCACATCGAAGAACGCGGCGTCCACTTCTGTGTAAATGGAAAACGCTAATTCTTGAGCCGTGACGTTACCCTGTGAACCATAAGTGAAATTAGTAGACATTGTTTATTTCCTCCTTATTAAGATTCCGAGCTTGCGCTGGGCAAAGTTCCGATTTCGATCAAGGCCAATCCGCCTTTAGCGGCACCAGCTACGACCGAAACGCTGTCCAGTTTAACCGTTTTGTTTGTTACTGCTGTACCTGTGAAACCACCGGCTGTTAATCCGGAGACGGAATCATCAGCGATGACCCAGTATAAGTTTCCACCAGTTGTGATAGCACCTTGGGCTTTGACCCAAACACGACCACCAACGCGTTTTTCGCGTAATACTGTGGCTTGTTCTTCTTTTGCCACGTATGTGCGATTGTTCGCGTCCGTGTGTCCGGAATCTGTCCGTACGACGATACCAGCGAAGTCTGCAGCTGTGTCTGTGCCGACCGGCAATTTGATGCATTGGTCGTTCACACCGGCCTTTTTAGCACCGGATAATGCAGCAATTTTTACACCCAAGCCAACGCCGATCCCGTCTGTTTCAGCAACGGAGATGGAGTCGCACAGGTTGATATCGGAGGCATTCGCCAAGCGACCCTCCAAGGCAACGCCCATCTGATCATAGATAGCAGATTGGATGAAGCCAAATTTTGTTCCATGATAAATACCTGACATTTTGTCCTCCTTTTACTTTTTACCTTTGAAACTGAACATACGAGAGACGCCGGTTTTCATATCGGCCGCTTTGTTCATGGCTTGAGCGCCAGGGACGAAACGTTTGTCTGCTTTTTTGTTCTGCACTTTTTGATGAGCTTCGAGAGCGATAGCTTGGAAAGCACCGATTTTGCGGTCTTCGCTCATGTCTGCACAATCAAAACCTTTTTTGTTCAAGACTTTTTCAGCCAAGAACAGAATGCGAGCTTTGCGGTTCATCGCTTTGCAAGCATTTTTAACTTCTTCTTTTTCTTTGTCTTCTTCAAATTCGGTTTCGATAACCTCGTCTTCAGCGACTTTTTGTTCGGCCAATTCTTCAGCCATAGCTTCTTGAGTTTCCGGGGACAAAGCTTCTTCCAATTTTTCTTTGAATTCTTCAATGACCTTTTTCTTTTCCTCAAGCTCGGCATTTTTAGTCTTGACTTCTTCCTCGAGTTTTTTAACTTCTTCTAATGCGTTCTCAACGTCTTTGGCGGACGATGTCTTAACTTCTTCCACCAGATCTTCGGCCTTGGCCGCATCTTCTTCATTAGAAAACTCTACAGATTTGTCGGTGTTGCCGATTTTTACCCGTAATGTTTTGGACATTTTAAGTTCTCCTTTTTTCTTGTTGATTACTCTAACATCTGAACCGCATCTACCCTCCCCTACCGGTAAGAGTAGGACGTGGTTGAATACGATGTTGCCTTGCCTGTATTTATATTGAGTACCATTATAAATGCCGGCTTCTTGGGTAAAGTCCGCCGTATATCCGGCAGATATTTCCACAAGCTCTTTGGCGAGGATCTTATCAACGGTTTCCTTATCCTTGATACGAAGCTCGCAAACAATTTTTCCACCTTCGAGATATAGGACGCCTGATACCTGGCCAACGGTGTTCCCGTCTTTGAGTGAGTTGTCAATTGTGCGCCAGTCGTGGTCGCCAACAATGACGTCTCGTCCTTCTCCGCTTTTCAATGCTTCCGGTGTAAATTCTTCTAATGGGATGTAGACAGGGACAATTTTTTGGTCCGATCCTCCCTCCATAAATTCGCTTTCCAAATAATCGAAAACGCCTTCTTTTAGGATGACAGCTTTGACGAGGGCAATACCGTCCTCATCAACCTTGAAGTTGTTTCCTATTTTGACCCTTGCAGATTTTATTTCCATCGCTTAGACCTTTCTTTATATTTAATGCTAACAAAATTTTCAAACGTTGTCAACATTTTTTTTAATGACGTCATACGGCCCACTTCACTTTCAGTTCTTCGATGTCGATGTAAGGAGCCGGTCTGCACCGACAAAGAATGTCATCTCCCGGGTGATTATGTGGCATGTCCTCTGTGCGTTTTAGCCATGTCTTTCCCTTGTCGGTTGAATACACGGTAGGATCATCCCATCGACACATCAGACCTTCCATTTTATAGTGATTTTTGTGTAGCTTTGTTGTTTTTGTGTAAAGTCCTCCAGGTGTTCCCACCACCCTTTTGTCTTTTGAAGTCTCCCAAATATATTTGTCTATTCCAACGGCCTTCTGCCGAAGGGCGGAAATTGAGCAGTTCATTTTTGCTGTTTGGTCACGGGCCAACACTTTTGCTCGTCCGTCCGACACCTTAAATTCTTCTCGGATCTGCCCGATGAGTGTTCTGTTCTCCGGCATTGGTAATCCCTTGTAATGCTGAAGTACTCTGTCTGCTACGCGAAGGACCATTTCATTCGGTATTGTTTTTATGTACATGGCCGCTTCGTACATCATCATATCAAGGTCTTTCTTGATGTTTTCGTTAATGACCGCGCCCACATCAATTCCGAGTGCCTGTCGAAGGGTTTCCATTGTTTTGTCCCTGTTATACTGATTGATTTCGTTCAGCCATCCCTCGGCCACTTCAGGAGCCAGGCTGTCAAATTGAGTCTGGTATTTCCGTTTAATTTCGTCCAACCTGCGCCCGACTTCTGCCGGTGTCATATATGGATTTATTTGGATCTGTTCCATGACCATATTTATCTCATCTTTGATAGGTTGAGATAATCTTTCGAGAGTTCTCCTGGCCGCCCATTCTATCCTTTTTGGATCCTTCACGGGTTTGGCTTTGACAAACTTCTTATTGCTCGGCTTGGGTGCTTTGTTCAGGATTATTACCGCCATTCATTAGCTCCGAAATTTTTTCGTCTGTTTTTGTATTCAGCTCATCCGGGTTATTCTGATAGGGTATTTCGATCTCCTCGGGGATGTCTTCCTTTTGTATGGGGTTAGTGAATATCTTTTTCGCGTTTATTTCATCCACCACATATTCTGCCGGGATGATGTTTGCGTCTTTTAATGTCGTAAGGATCCTGGCGTACGTTTCGTCAACGTTTGCCTTTTCCTGTCCGTCCAGGTTCCACAGGCTTTCAAATTCAAGTTCGAATTCTTTACGGACATTTGACCATTCTTCCTGGCCAAGGACAGACGGCCCAAGGATGTCAAACAGTTTTTCGTATTTCGGGTCAAGCCGTGTTTCCTGGTAGGAAGCGATTCCGTTATAATAGTTTTCCAGGTCCCCGTCTCCGGTGGCGTTTAGTCCTCCGGGTGCCTGTCCGATGAATCGGCTTGCCGGGACGTCAGATCCGGCCGATATGATTTGAATGAAGGACATCATCAGTTCCGGTACACTTCCGAATTGCGCTCCTGATTCTGCTACATCGATTCCCTTCCCTTTGAGAATAGCGGCCCTATATATACTGACCTGTTCGGCCATTTCCTGCAATTGCCGGATCGCTTCTTCTCCCCTTTTTGTTCCCTCGAGGTTTAGGAGGTTTTCGGTCTTTACCAACATTACGCTAGCTTTTTGCGCGAGTTGGTATGCCGCTTGTTGCGTGCCAATGCACCGGATTATTGAATCCCAGAGCGGAGCCAATACCGATTCGCCGAATCCCTGTGGGTTGATCCGGAAGTTCTGCATGAGCCGCTGCGAGGAATAATTGAAGAGCGGATCCCCATCGAACACGATGATCCGCGATACGTGTGTTTTTATTCCGTTGATGTAATAGAATTTTGGTTTGTCATATCCCGGCGAGAACGGGTCCGTGTCATATTCCGGGTTTGTGATTTGGTTCAGAGAGACGACATTCAGGAATTTAAGGTCTCCTTTGTCAATTTTTTTGATGTCGATAGGAGCGGCTGCGTCATCTTTTTCGCTCGCGACTCCCATGTACAGAGCGCATCCGCCGAGCAGACGTTCCTGTACGGCGCATCGTCTCATTTTTTCCCATCCGCCGATTTTGTCCATTGCGTTCATCAGCTTCATCTTTTGGTCGTCTGTTACGCCAATTAAGTTCGGCTTGATACGGAATGCGTCATTTATCGGGATTTCGACAATTTTTCTAGCTTCCCATGATGTGTAATACAGCTGCGTGTATTTTTGCCACCGGTACCAATAGTTATTGTTATAGTATGGGTTGTTTGTTGCAAACGCTGTTGTTTGGATAGCTCCCCTATCCTGAAAAGAATTCGCGCCAGCTCCTGTGACTAGCGTGTTTCCTACTTTTCTTTTTCCTACGGCTTGCGCCATTTTAGATGATGAATTGAGAGTCTTGGCCATGTTTTTCTCCTATCATTTATTATATGATAAATCATTTTTTTTTGAATTGCAAGGGTTTTGTTCTTACTGCCCTCCTCCGTAATATGTCCAAATGCTGTGAGCCATGTTTGCAGTATCCTCGGCGTCATCGTGCGCGTGGCTGTTATCCTCCGAGAAGAGAGCGCATTCATTTATCAAATAATCGGTTGTCTGTTCTCCTTCCGGTAGGAACACTTTCCCTCCAAACACGTCCCAGGAGAATGTTTTTGCCCTTGAAACTTTGTCGTCCGGGTACTCATATTCCTTGGGTGACCAGGCTACGGCATTTATTCCTTCCCTGTAGAGCGTTTGTTGGAGCGGAGTGCCGCTTGCCTTGTCTTCAATGAAGAAGTATTTTGCCGGGTTTGACATATCTGGATTAGTCCATTTTCTCCACATCATTTTTGCGTGTTCTATCAGTTCAGGGAACTCCCATCTATCGACTATCATTTCACGCATGAGCATTTTGTCCCTGCGAAGCTCCCAGACCTGAATGCAGGAGAAGTCTGCGTTCTTTGTTTCCTTGAATGCGGTATCAGCCGTAATTATGACCTGTCCGGTGCATTTTTCATCATCTTTATTATATAACTTCCACCAGTCACGTTTGAATAGGAGTCCCCGTTCTGCGATTGGCTCTTGCTGGTATTGGGCCAAGAACATTGATTCGTTGAATTGAAGCTCCTTGATACGCTCCGGTGTATATTGGCTTGGTATTTGACAGACACCGTTGTGATCGAGCAATGGTTTGCGCAGGGTATAGAAATTGTATCTCTTGATCAGGTGTCCTGTTATGTCCTCAATATGGAGCCGCTGCTGGACGTTAAGTATCATACCATCGCTATCGTTTAGCCGAGAGAGAAGTGTTTCCTCGTAATACATCAAGACTTTGTTCCTCATTGTCTGGCTATGGATGTCTGCCGGTTTGTTAAGGTCGTCCTGGATAATTCCTCCCGAGAAGATTTTACTTCCACGGACGGCTGCTCCGAACCCGGTGATCTGACTTCCTACGGCCGCGAATAGGATTTCCCCTCCCTGGGCCGTGATAATCTTTCGGTTTGTGTATGTG
>Ga0310786_10001442_pt1 | contig 38379 bp, 32 predicted proteins | sample AusTroGonzalo_MG_FD_203881 | JGI IMG/M metagenome (GOLD analysis project Ga0310786, IMG submission 203881) | Bovine rumen microbial communities from tropical cattle in Woodstock, Queensland, Australia - Gonzalo_03 (v2) (version 2) | ecosystem: Host-associated > Mammals > Digestive system >... | reverse complement strand
AGGCACGCAATAAGTACACCTACTTTGCCTCCGTTGCGAAAAAGGCGGGGTACGAGCAGATCGCGGCACTTTTCCTGCAGACTGCGGAAAATGAAAAGGAGCACGCAAAGCTGTGGTTCAAGGCGCTCGGCGAGCTGGGCGATACCGCAGAGAACCTTCTGCACGCAGCGGAAGGCGAGAATGCGGAGTGGACCGATATGTACGAGCGGATGGCGAAGGATGCGGAAGAAGAGGGCTTCAAAGAGCTCGCGGAACAGTTCCGCGGCGTCGCTGCGATCGAGAAGATGCACGAGGAGAGATATCGTGCGTTGCTGAAGAACGTGGAGACGATGGAGGTCTTCCGGAAAAGCGGCGTGACGATTTGGGAGTGCCGCAACTGCGGACACGTGGTCGTCGGGACCGCCGCGCCGGAGATCTGCCCCGTTTGCAAGCATCCGCAAGCCTATTTCGAGGTCAGGAAAGAGAACTATTGACGGCGGGGGGTTGCTCCTCGTTGAGAAGAGTCCGAAGGAGGCAGGTGCCGCGAGGAGATCGCGGAGCTTGTCTCTTTTTCGCTGTACGAGACAATCAGCGGGTGCGCCGGTGGATTTTCATTGATTTGCACTGATGGGTCTCGGTCCCTGAAGACGAAATGTATTTTCGTAGCGGTGCTTGCGCAAACGATCGTGGGGGACTGCGAGCGTTCTTTGTGTGTTTTGCCAACCCTGAAGCTGATTTCGATGGAATTCGGCGTTCTTTTTTGTATTTTTGGGGCTAGAGCCAATGTTTGACCCAATTTTTGCTCTTTTTCCCTTTTTCAGTTAAAAATTTTGCCTACTTTCCCCGGCTGCCATTTCGCTCAAAAACAGTAATCGTGCAAAAGTAGGGGTATTCGTGCAAAGGTTGATTTTGCCGTGTATCAAAATCTATAGTAAGAGGGTCGCAGCGCGCTGGCTTGAGCGCACCATTCTCTTCGGCATTGCCAAAACAACGATTATTTGATATACTTTAATTATCGATTTTACGGAGGATTTTTGAATATGATCAGAAAGGAAGAACTCAAACTCACACAGGAATGGGACAAGACGTTCCCCAAGAGCAATAAAGTCGATCACAGCAAGGTTACCTTTGTGAACCGCTACGGCATCACGCTTGCTGCGGATATGTTCGTACCGAAAAACGCAAACGGGAAATTGCCCGCCATCGCCGTATCCGGTCCGTTCGGTGCGGTAAAGGAACAGGTGTCCGGCAGATACGCGCAGGAAATGGCAATAAGAGGTTTTCTTACGATTGCTTTTGACCCTTCTTTTACGGGAGAAAGCGGCGGCGAACCGAGGTTTATGGCATCGCCCGACATTAACACGGAAGACTTCCAAGCGGCAGTCGATTTCCTTTCCGTTCAGGACAATGTCGATTCCGAACGTATCGGCATTATCGGCATCTGCGGTTGGGGCGGCATGGCGCTCAATGCTGCTGCGATAGATACGCGTATCAAAGCGACTGTCACTTCCACAATGTACGATATGGCGCGAGTAAATGCAAACGGATACTACGACAGCGAAGACAGTGAGGAAGCCCGTTATGCCAAAAAGAAAGCGATCAACGATCAACGCACCGAGGATTACAAAAACGGAGCATACAAACTTGCGGGCGGATTGCCCTCTCCCGAACAAGTCACGGATGATATGCCGCAATTCTTAAAGGATTACGTTGCATTTTATAAAACACCGCTTGGCTATCACAAGCGTTCTGTCGGCGGTAACGGCGGTTGGAACGTAACGGGTTGTATCAGCTTTATCAATCAACCGATTTTGAAGTATTCAAACGAAATAAGGAGCGCGGTATTGATGATCCATGGTGAAAAGGCACATAGCTTGTTCTTCAGCAAAGACGCGTATGCCTCAATGATCAAAGGTAATAAATACGTGGATAATAAGGAATTGATGATCATCCCCGATGCGGTGCATACCGACCTTTATTACAAAATGGACGTTATTCCTTTTGATAAGATCGAAACCTTTTTCAAAACATATTTGAAGTAGGTGTGATATCAATGAAACGGATCATTTCAATAATACTGCTTGTCTTTATAACGATCGCGTTTGTCGCTTGCGGGGTGACAATGGATAAAACCGATACGCAGTCAAATCAACAAACACCACCGACCAATGGAGGTGTGCAGACGAATTCGGATGGCGCGAATATGGAAAAGAAGCTTCACTTGTTTATAAACGATACCGAGGTATCGGTCGAATGGCAGAACAGCGATTCCGTGAACGCTCTTATTGCTCTCGTTTCAACGGACCCGCTTACCGTCTCGATGTCTATGTACGGCGGGTTTGAGCAAGTCGGCTATCTCGGAACCACTCTTCCGAGGAACGATAAACAAACGACTACTGAAGCAGGAGATATCGTTTTATATTCGGGCAATCAGATCGTCGTGTTTTACGGTTCAAACTCATGGTCTTATACAAGGCTGGGCAAGATCAAAGATAAGACCGCCGCCGAAATGACCGATCTGCTTAGCAACGGCAATGTTACAATAACGATTTCATACGGAGGACAACAAAATGAGTAAAGTTTTGGTAATCACCACCAGTTTGCGCGCAAAAAGCAATTCCGACATTCTTGCAGATCGCTTGATTGCCGGAGCAAAAGAGGCAGGACACGAGGTCGAGAAGATCAGCCTGAAGGGCAAAAGGATAGGCTTCTGCGTCGGCTGCTTTGCTTGTCAGAAAACGCAAAGATGCGTGCTGAAGGACGATGCGGTTGAGATCGCCGAAGAGGTCAAAAATGCCGACACGCTCGTTTTCGTCACCCCGATCTATTATTATGAGATGGCGGGACAGATGAAGACCCTTCTCGATAGGCTCAATCCTCTCTATTCGTCCGACTACAAATTCCGCAACGTGTATATGCTCTCCACCGCGGCGGAAGACGAGGAATACACCCCCGAAAAAGCGGTGAACGGATTGCAAGGATGGGTGGATTGCTTTGAAGAAGCAACGCTTGTCGATACTCTTTTCTGCGGCGGCATCAATGATCCCGCGGAAGCCTCGGGCAAAGAAGAAGAACTGAGCGAAGCCTACGAATTCGGCAAGGCGCTGCTTTGATTATTTGATATACTTTATACATCAATTCGTAAGCAGAGAGAAAGGATCATGGGAGGGGAAAGTTTTACGCTCCTTTTCCTTTGTGTGGTCGATTATCACCCCGGCACTCTTGATTTCACCCCACGCACGGTAAAGTTCACCCCGGCGCGTTCAGCTTTCACCCAGAGGTCTAAAAGTTCACCCTACGGGATCAATTTTTCACCCCATTGATACTATGTATCAATATATGCAACATTTGCCAAAAAATCTCGGATGGTTCCAAGGTTTTTTTGTATCCAAACCGAAGCGTAGCGAGGTTTGGTATATCATCAAAGGCTCCAGCCTTTGTATATCATCGGCGCGATTAGCGCCGTATATCATCACGGCTCTATATCTTAAGTTACAAACGATATACCCTGTATTTCAAATAAAGGAAGATGTTTGCATCATCCCTTGCAAAAAGACAATGTGAATGTTACAATTATACTATTATCATTCATGTCGGTCGCGAAATCTTTGATCAAAAGCAGCGTCGATGGGAGGAATTATGAAGAATAGATTGTTCGTTTTGCTCGTGATATTAACTATGCTGCTTTCCGTGTGCTTGGTCGCATGCAAAAAGACGAATATCCCTTCTGCGGACAATTCGTCTCAGAATCAAAGCGGAAAGGAGGCCCCCGCCATTTCGGGAGAACCGGATCTTTCGACGCAAAATGACGATAACGAGTCTGAGAACAATTCGTCTCAGAATCAAAGCGGAGAGGAAGATCCCGCCTCATCGGGAGAATTAGATCTTTCGGCGCAAAATAACGATAACGACGCTGCGGACAATTCGTCTCAGAATCAAAGCGGAGAGGGGGATCCTGACCCATCGGGAGAAGCGGATCTTTCGACGCAAAATGACGATAACGAGTCTGAGAACAATTCGTCTCAGAATCAAAGCGGAGAGGAAGACCCCACCACTTCGGGAGAATCGGATCTTTCGACGCAAAATAACGATAACGACTTATCAACGGGCTATACGATTTACAATCGCGTCAGTGAGCTGATCTCAAACGTTGATAAATTTCCATCAGAACAAGAATTATTTGGGGGTGATTCCGAGTCTGTTTCCGCCGCTGAGGAAGATGGCGGTTCCGATATGGGCTGGATCGAATATGATCGTGATGCCTACTTGAACGATGGGCTCGCAAGTTATTACATGACACCGCAATGGCCTTTGGCGAACATGTATTACTCCTCTTGCATTAATTGGATCACCGATCAAAAGGATCTCGCTTTGGGAAGCATTTATCAGCTGAACACATGGATTATAATCAATTCGGGCAATGAATATATGAGACTCTCCTATGATCTCAATTCGGATACCGCCGCCATTGAACTCTTGGGGAAATACGTGAATTATTACGGCAATACCGGGAAAGAATGCGTCAATTATTCGTATACGAAGATCATGAGTTCATACACATCTCAAGGAAAAGTTGCGTTAAAAGCGACCAGTTTCGGCTGGGAAGCCCTTGACACTTATGAATGGTTAGAGGATTTTTATAATAACGTCGCCCCCATCATCGACGACCATTACTCCAAGTTCGCCATCGAATACATCGAAGATGACTATTGTAGATTTGCCGGTTATGAAACGTGGACCGGAGCTTGGGGCACCGATGATAATTACGGTGTAATATACTGTCCTTCCTCTTGCCATATCGAAGCGCTGTTTGAAAAAGATTTTAAAAGCGACAACGATACAAGCAATACCTTTTTCAGAAAACAGGTAAATCACGACGATACCGTATTCTATGAAGGCGGATACAGATATCTTGTGGATGAGACGGGAAGTTACCTTTTATACAGCCTCCAATCGTACTGCGATGACGAAGCGCTCAACTTCGATTACGGAACGGAAAATCAAAAGCGCATTTTCAGTCTAAGAGAATCGAACGACGGAAAGGGATTCTATTTGACCATTAACGCAAATTATCTGAGCGGTTGGGATCAATTCCGATACAAGGAAGACGGCTCTTGCATAATAACAATAGACGGTGAAGAATATACCTGGGAATCCATTGATGACGGATACTTTTATTTGGCACATGAACTGACTACTGTCTACGAACAAACCAGAAGCTTTCCGGAAATTCAATTCCCTTGTGCGCCCTATCAAAATATTGATGACTTCTTGCTTCAATATGGTTTGACATGCAATGGTTTCACCATCGACGATATCATCGTTCACGCAAAGGTGCTATACGAAAACACTTCTTTCATGAATTACGAAAAAGCGATGCTTATCGACTCCGAAGAATTTGATATCATATATGACAAATTGCTCATGTTTGATTTTGATAAAGAAGGGATATCTGCATTTTACGACAGCATTGAAAGCCCGATTTCTCTTAACGAGCAACAACGCGACACTTCGCTTCTCAGTCTGTTTGATCCTACCGTCGGCGGCAAAGTCTCTTTTGACGAGAATGGTGTTTTCGACTTTTCTTCCCTTGAGATCGATTGTGGCGCAAACGCATTGATCGTCGATCAACAATACAAATTGATCGCAAGCCTCCGAAATGGTCTCGAATCCCATGAAATCGCCATCGCAACAGCCTCCCCGAATGAAGACAAGTCGCTCACTTTCGAGGTCAACGATCCCGTTTCCTTTGCATACGCCGATTTATCTTCCGCAGAGTACGATTTGGTGATTTTCATTCAAGACTCGAGCGACGTCAGAATCTCAAACTTCATTTTGGCGGAGACCGAAGAAACCGAGGTGCAAGAGTTCTCGATCGATAATATCAAAATCTCAGTCAGCCCCAAAGGCAATAACGTCATCGTTAAAGCAGCGGTCGTCGAAAAAACGAAAGTCGATCCGGAAATAAACAATGCCCCTGAAGATGACACAAACGACGATATCCCCGAAAACGGGGAAGAAGATACAATGATGGATGGATCTCAGCCGAATTGAGTAAACCCTCAAACAAAACACAAAAAGAGAATACGCATTTGGACCCTCACTTAAGGATCGAACAGAAAAGCTTTGAGCGACGGTCCTCAAACGACTCTAAACAAGAATAACGGGTCTGTTGGGCATTTGTGTTTTGGGGCCATGTATCAGTATACAGAATCTTTGCCAAAAAATCTCGGATTATTCCGAGATTTTTTGTGTCCAAGCCGAAGCGAGATTTGGGATATTGTCAAGCGGGGGGCTTGTGTGTGATCGGGCGTTACTGCTCTTGCGTGGGGGCGGGTTTGTCCGCGTCCCAAGCGACGGGAGTGCCGAAGTCGCCGGAATGATATCCCACGATCAGGCGAACCATGAGGTCATTGAGCTTCTCCACGACGGCGTCGGGGAGGTCCGGATCCAGATGCGTCCCGCCGAATCCGGAATCGTCGGTGATGAAGACCGAGGTGCCGCCGGTGAGGATCGCACCCGTCCTCGTGACGTACTCGCAGAAGGTGTCCGCTCCGCTGCAGAGGAGGGGGCAGATGCGGATGCCCTTTGCGGCAGCTTCCTTCACGGCGCCTGCATAGCGGACGCTGTGTTCCGCCTCTTCGTGGGGCGGTGCGTCCAGTACGAGGAAGAGAAGTTTGGTGGTGTTTTCGTCGCCCCAATTCTTATTCACGGCGATCTCAAGCGCTTCGTCCATCGCTTCGGGGATATCGCCGCCGCCATCCGCTTCCTGCTTCTTGAGCACGTTGATCTGCTTGCGGAGCCCCGCCTCCTGCGACACGTTCACAAAGTCGGAATATGCGAACTTTTCCGTATCTCCGTCGTCACGGTAGAAGAGAAGCGCCAAATTGATCTTGACTTGCTCCGCCTGTGCGGTCACACGGCTAATCACGTCGGCAAGCTCCGCTTCGACATACGCCATCTCGTCGCCCATCGAACCGGTGGCGTCGATGACGAACATGATATCGATGACGTTCTTCCGCTCGGCACCCTCGGAGAAATCAACCGTCAGCTCTCTCTCCTCCGCGGTGAAAGCGATCGTCTGCTCTTCTTCGCCGCTCTTCACAGTCACGCTTCCCACGGCAGTGCTCGGATAGAGGCAGGCTTCTCCCTTTATATCAGTCCGCGAGGTCCATTCCTTTTGGCTCGGGTCGATATAGGTCACTTTTGCACCCACCACAGGATCCTCGCCCTTCTTCACCGTCACTTTCACGCGGTTAAGGGTATCGATCTTCCAATCACCGCTGAGATACTCGGCGAACTTCCCTGCGGGATCGTTGCCGGTCTCCTCGGCGAAGAGCTTCTTCCAGTCGGTGTAGTTGTCGTTGTCATTCCAGGCTTTCGCGGTAAGCAGTCCCGCCGAGATCTGTTCGTTCGAGATCTCCATGTCGATATCTTCATAATAATCGACCCCTTCGTACCCTTCCCACGAGGCAGACTCTCCGCCGACGTCTTTCGCCGAATGGAGGACGTCGCTTCCGCTGCGCTCGCCCACGACGAGTCCCGCATCGCCCTTTCCTTTGTCCGTCGTCATGCGCTCGCCGCTGCATGCCACCAGCGCAAACGCCATTACGATCAAGATGATAAACGCGATAATTCTTTTCATTTCAGACGCTCCTTTCCGTCGGGCCCATGCCGATCGGTCTTTCCTTACGCCCTATAGTTGCATTTCGATGAGCGGAATGTGACAAACTTTTTAAATTTTTTTCGAAAAAACTTCACGCAGGGCAGCGAGCAGCTCTTCCGTCGCACCCCCTTCGCAGGCGGTCACGTAGACGATTTCCTCCTCCGTGATAATCGCCCCGCTGAGGACGCCGTCCGTGATCTCATAGGTAAACTTCTGACCGGCGACGGTCGTCTCCTCTCCTCCGTCCGGGACACTCTCCGCCTCCCTTCCGAAGGCGATGATGCCGGACATCTTGATCTCTCCCTTCGTGACGAGGAAGCGATAGCTGTAACCATCCCCTTCTTCCATCTTCGTGACGATGGCGTCCGACGCTGAAAGGAAAAGATAGGTGGTATCCTTATTGACGCTCTCGACGGAGCTCTCCTCGCTCGCGACAGACTCCGCATCGTCCTCTACGGCGTTATGATAGGTCGCATTTCCGGACTTATTCACGAGGGGGCTCTCGTCCGAAAGCATTTCCTTCCCCCTCATGCCGCCACCCATGGGACCGAACTTGGCAAAGAGCACCGCCGTCACGGCGATCACGACGACAGCGGACAGGGTGAGCATCGCCTTACCGAAATACATCCGCCTCCGCGAAGCTCTCTGCTCGGGCTGCGGCTCGGCGGGCGCCGCTGCGCTTTGTTCCGCCTTCAGAAGAGCCAAAGACTTCTCCGAATCCGCATAATCGGAGAGCTTTCGATTCGCATATTTTTTCAACTTCCTATCTCTGAACATACCGTCTCCGTTACACCCGAAGGGATTTCAAGCTGTCCTTCATCTTGGCGAGCAGCCGTTTGTGTCGCTGGCGCGCGGCGGGATACTCCATCCCGATCATCGGCGCGATTTCCTTTAACGAATAGCCTTCCCAGTAGTGAAGCTCCACGATCTTTCGCTCCGTCTCGTCCAAAGCGCGGATCGCGTCGTACAGATCGCCGAATGCTTCCTCTCTGTGCACTTCCTCGCTCGCGACCTCGATCTCGCCCGTCACGTAACGCGATTCTTTCTGCACCTTGCGCTTGGCGATGCTGTCACACTGCAAGTAGATCCAAGCCGTCGGATTCGTGACGTGAGGAAGGGATTCCGCCTTCAGGAGCCACAAGAAGAAGTCCTGCGCCACGTCTTCGGCAAAATCTTTGCCGTACTTCTTCGCGATATGGAAGACGATCCTGCCGAAATAATATTCATGCAGTTTCTCTAGCGCGCGGACGCTTGTCTTTACAGATAGTAATAATCTGTTGAATTCGCTCTCGTTCAATGCTCGCTCCTTAAGGGTGCACCGTATTCTTATCCCCCATCATAGCACCGCAACCGACAGCTGTCAAGTTCCGCTGAAACCACTTCCGTTATAATAGTTACCTTTTCATCACCGAAATGTGACAAAAACTTAAAAATCCTTCTTCAAAGCGTTCGGCTCTTTGCCGCCTCGTCGCACCTCTTCCCCTTGCCTCTGTTTGCAAGGAGATGGCGGACGCCGCGCTTGATGAGGTCGATAAGTGCGGCGGTAATAAAGGCGCAGAGCACGACAACGAGCACCCTAAGCCACTCGTTGAGGTTCGGGCAAAAATACTCGAAAATGCGCAAATAGGCTTCGTGCGAGAGGTAGACGCCGATCACAAGCCCGGAGAAATAGCGAAGAACCTTTCCCTTCGGATCACACCCCATCAGGGCGACCGCAGCGACAAGCGCAAAGGGAATGGGGATCACGTATTCGGACAGGAATTTGACCTCCGAGAAGAGGAAAGCCACGATGCCGAGCGAAAGGAGGGCGCCGAATACCGCCCACTTGGCGATCGGGGTGATCCCTTTCTTGAAGATCTCCCCTTCTCCTCCGGCGATCGCGAAGCCGATGGGGAAAAGCAGCGCCCCGCGCATATACCGACTACTCCCCGTCTTTAGGTTGATCACCGAAAGCACGACGATTAAAAGGGCGAGCGTCAAGGTGAAGGCAAGAAGGGTCAGAAAGTGCCCGTTTTTACGATCGTAAAAGAGAAGCGCGAAGAGCCCGAGGACGAGATAATAGACCATCAGGTCTGCGATGAAATACACCCAATGAGAGAGGGCGACGAACTGCGGCATGAAGGGAAGATACAGGATGGAAGACACTGCCGACGCCGCGTCCGAAAAGCGGTTCCCGATCAGGAAGAAGGGGATCAGATACAGAATGTCGGTGATCAGGAGACGGCAGTACATCATCGGCACGCGACGGGTCAAGAGTTTGCGGCAATAGAAGGCGCCTGCCTCCCTCAGACGAACGCCGAGACCGTATCCCGAGATCATCAAAAAGCCGCCCACGGCGATCGGTCCGAGCACGGAACTGATCTCGCCGCCGAGCGAAGTATAGGTCGGGAAAAGGTGATGGATCAGGACGAGAGCCTCGAAAAAGATGCGTAGTACGTGCGTCGCGCCGATCGAAAGAAATCTGTCGTAACGAGAATCCATTTGATCAGTAATTGTCAGCGACGTCCTCCCCGTCGGAGGCGCTGTCGGCGGCGACTTCTTCCGTCTCTGCGGGCGCAGGGATCTCCGCTGCCGGTTCGGCGGCAAGAAGGGGCTCCTTGGCTTTCTTCTCGCGGAAGAAGAGCCACAAGATGCAGAAGGCGCCGATACAGATCGCAAGGAAGACAACGTATGCCATCAGATACATCAGGCTGAGCGGGAAGAATCCGCCGATCGTGGTCTTGATGTCGAAGAATACGCCCGAGAAGCCGATGATCTTCACCGTGGCGGCTTTATCGAACATGAAGAGATAATTGCACTTCCAGTAATCGTTTCCGGTGGTATTATACAGACCGGTAAAGGTGCCGCCGAGCAGGATGATGAATACGCAGAGCCCCGTGAAGAGGATCGCGAAATCCTTGATATCTTTGATCTTGAGCGGCTTGAAGATGCCGAGCGTCGCGCACATCAAGGGCGCGAGGATCACGTTCGTGTGCTCCGCCATGTAGTGGATGCTCATGATATAGGTCACGCCGAAAGGAGAGGAATCGCAAATGATCATCGCGATAAAGGCGCCGACCGAATTGATCGCGAGGGTGAAGTGATACATCTTCTCGCTCTTGGTCAAGAGAGTGAGGAGGATGAAGAACGCCGCCATGTTGCAGAGCTGGAAGGGCATCCTCGACGCGGTGATCTCTCCGATGCCGGTGAACATCTCGTTATACTGCATCAAGAGGGAGAGCCCGAGGCAGAGCACCACGATATAGCGAACCTCGTAGCTCTTCTTGCGGAAGATCAGGGTGATCACCACCCCTTCGAGAATCGTGAAGATGATCCATCCGATATGGAAGAATTTGCCGAAGGAGAAGGTGAAGAAGGTTTGCTCCGTGGAGAGTGAGTATCCTTTGAAAATGTACTGCGGCACGTAAATCGGCAGGATGGAGAGAAGCAGTCCGCCCAGCACGGCGAAGAAGGTGAGCACCCTTTTCACCGTAAAGGTCGGCAGGATGCTCTTCCCGCTGAAGATCACGATATTCAGAAGGAGGATCGCCTCCAAATAGAACATGATCGCGAAATAAATCGTGCGGAAGGTGAAGTTCGTGAAGAACGCCTTCGCATTCGCGCTGAGGAAACGAAGCTCCTTGATGCCCGCGCTGTGCGCGGCGTCGGTATAGAAGCCGATATACTTGAAGAAGACGGCCGCATTTACCAAGCAGAAGAAGAGACAGAAATAGGCGGCGACCTTCTTGAACATTTCGTTCTTTTGGAAGATGGCGATGGGGATCACGAGGAACGCCACATCATTAAACCACACGAGAAAGGCGAACCAAATATTCTCTCCGCTCACATAGGGCGAGACGTCGTCAAAAGTGCGCATCGCAAAGGCATTCGGCAGGAAGAGATTGAGGAAATAGAGGGACATCCACACGATGCAGACGATCTTGGAAGTCTTCTCGCGCACGGCGTCCGCCGGCGTGGCGCCTTCGATCCCGGCTGCGGGCAAATAGCGGCGTTTCAGAAATATAAAAGCGCCCGCCGCGAGCGCCACCATCACAAAATACGTTACGTAAAATGCGACCATAACCTACCTTCTTCGAATCATTTATCCGATTAAGCTGAGTATATCATACTATACAAGCTCTGTCAATCCATTTGCGATCGGTGCGCGGGCGCGCACGGGTATCGATAATAAAAAACGCACGCCCGACCCAAAGGATCAAACGTGCGATAATAGCGATTTGATGCTCTTATTTCTTATTCATCACGGCGACGAAAGTCTTGCTCGCCTTGAAGGTCGCCACGCATCTGCCGTCGATCTTGATGCGCTCACCGGTCTTGGGATGAAGCCCCTCTTTCGCGGCGCGTTGCTTCGCTCTGAAATGACCGAATCCGGCAAAAGTCACGGTGTCGCCCGCTTTCAACGCCTCGGCAATCGTCTCGATAAACGCCTCGGACACACGGCGGCAATCCGCCTCGGTAATATTGGTCTTGTCAGAAATGATTCTGATCACGTCGCTCTTGTTCATAACAACCTCCGAACCGATAAACTATCTATATGATACACTACCCATCGGGGTTTGTCAATACCCTATTTTTCGGGATTTTTTGCCTTGTCGGGCACTCTCTCCGCCGCGATAAAATACAGGTTGAGCTGCAACATATAGACCACGGGGCAGAAGATGCCGGGATTCACGAGACTCATCAGCAAAATGCCGAGATAAGAGAAGAGCACGGTGGCGGCGAAGACGGGATCGTGAGACCGCTTGAGCGTGCGCAATCTCTCGCGGAACATATAGAGATACGCGACGACGCCGAAGAGCCCCATCGAACCGACGATCTGCACGGGCAAGCAATGATAACAGCCGAACATCCCGCTTTTATTTGCATAGACCACGCGCAATCCGCGATACCCCATGCCGGTGCCGAAGAAGGGATATTTCTTGAAGTTCTTCGCCGCGATGATCAGCATATTGCCGCGATAATAGTCGGCCGAAACGAGGATATCTTTCAGCTTGTCAAAGAAGACGATAAAGAGCGCGACGAAGAGCACGGCAAGCGATCCGAGGATCCACAGGTGCGCCTGTCTCTTCTTGTGATCCTCCAGCTTGAAGAGATAGTAAGCGTAAGCGGTCAAAAGCGCCGAGCCGATCGCCCCGCCGAGATAGATGAGCTTGAGCTTGAGATCGGACGCGACGATTCCCTGCAAGAAGAGGTCGCCGAGCTCTTTGCGGAAGATCAGATACACCGCGCCGGCGGCGACGAAGACGCCCGCAAGGGCGATGAGATTACGCTTGCGCCCCGCCTTATCTTGCACCAAGGTGAAGAGGACGAGGAAAGCGCACATCGCAGAGGCGAAGATGATCCCTCCGCGCGACAGGGAGAGCACCGCTGCGAATCCTTCGAGCACCCCGACCACGAAGCTCGCCGTCCCCCTAAGACCTCCCTTGCGGGACAGGTAAAAGAGGAAGGGCATCGTGAGTAGGACGGTGGTGGAGAGGTTATTACTCATCGCAGAGAGCTTATTCACCGAGAAACGCCATCCGTCGGAGATCATCGCGAGGTTCTCCAGATACTGCACCGCGATCATAAAGAGGGTGAAGAGTCCACAATAAAAAGCTGTTTGAGCGATATACTCGCGGATGTCGTACTCTTCGTGCGGATTCACGCCGTGAAGCAAGAGGGCATACAAGAGAAGCATCCCGAAGCCCAAGCCGTAAGTATAGTAGAGAGAGGTGCCGGAAAAATAGTGCGCCGCAGGGAGGGAGAAAAGCCCGCCGAGCGCGAGCGCAAAAGAAATCGCGACGTAACCTTTTGTCAAAGAGCCTTTTCTCGGCACTTTCCGATAAAAAACGAAGTGGAAAAGCACGCTGATCACGGCGGGGATTCCCATAAGAACTTTCCACGCCATAAAGCGATCGAAACTGTCGTAAAGCCTCAGGACCATGAGCCCGATTAAGAGAAAGGGCAGGAAGGGAGAGAGGGAGTCGTCCGAAACCATCAATTTGAGCGAGATGATATAGACGAAGACCACGACGCCGAGCACCTCTTGCTTCAAAAGGAAGAAGAGAGCCGCGAGAAGGGTCTCGCACGCCATGCAGAGCTCACTCACAAAGAATTTGCGCATCGCCGAGATGATTCTCCCCGCGCTCGCCTTGAACTCCCCGATCGACTTCATTACTTGGTGATGGTCACCTTTTTCAAATTACGCGGAGCGTCGGGATTGAGCCCCTTCTGTTTGGCGAGTTCGATCGCGAAAAGGTGCATCGCCACCGAATATCCGATAGTAGAAGACAGATTGTCCATCGTGGGCATCTTCACCCCATAGGTCGCGAGATCGAGAAGAGACTGATTATCACTGAAGGTCAAGACGTTCGCATTCAGGAGTTGCAGGCGGGTCGCGATGTCGCGGAAGTTCTCGCTGCACTCTCCGTCCGGCGCGAGGATGATCACGTTGATCCCCTCTTCCACGAGGGCGTACGGACCGTGCATGAAGTCATTCGTGCCGTAGAACTGCGCGAAGGTATAGGCGCATTCGTTGAGCTTGAGCTGAAGCTCTTTGCCCACGCCCTGCATCACGCCGCGGGACAAGATGATGAAATTATTGAGATCCTTGGTCTTCTCCGCCGCTTCGGTGATCGAGGGTAACAAGGCGATCGCCTCTTCCACGATCTTCGGGAAGGCGTAGACGACGGGCATCAGAGGTTTGCCCGACAGCGCGATCGCCAGCATATAGAGGACGGTGAGCTCCGCGATATAGCTCTTCGCGCTCGCGATGCTCTTCTCCTCGCCGGCGCTGAGATCAAGGTGATACTTCCCCGCCTTCGCAAGCGGAGACAGAGGATCGTTTGTGACCGCGACGGTCAGAGCGCCCTGCTTATTCGCCTGCGATAAGACCGCGAGGGTGTCGATGCTCTTGCCGCTCTGCGAGACCGCGACGAAGAGGTGATCGGAATAGTCCACGTTCGCGCCGTACATCGTCGTGACGGAAGGATGCGCTGTGCCCGCCGGGATGCCGGACAGGATCTCCGCGAAATACTTGAAGCAGAGTCCCGCGTTATCGCTCGTGCCACGCCCGATGATGGTGATATTCTTGATCTTGCGCTTCTTGACCTGACGCGCGATCTCTGCCACCTTGTTTTCGTTCGCGCGTATCGCGTTCACGATGACTTCGGGTTCGGTCAGGATCTCATCAAACATGATACTCATATGCTTTCCTCCGCTCAGCGTATGACGTCGGTGCCGACGTAAGGGATAAGCACCTCCGGTACTCTCACGCTGCCGTCCGCATTCTGGAACTGCTCAACGATCGCGGGGATCAGTCGGCTGGTGGCGAGTCCGCTGCCATTTAAGGTGTGCACGAAGAGGTTCTTGCCCGTCGCGGGATCCTTATAACGGGTGCCGTTACGGCGAGCCTGATAGTCGTTCGCATTGGAGACCGAACTGACCTCTTTATAGATGCCCATAGAAGGGATCCACACCTCGATGTCGTAGGTGCGCGCCATCGAAGCGCTGCAATCTCCCGCCGCAAGTTTGCTGACGCGGAAGTGCAAGCCCAATTTCTTCACGAGGTTCGCGGCTTTATTCACGAGCTCCTCGAAGGCCTCCTTGCTCTTATCCTGCGCGGAATAAATCACCATCTCCACCTTGTTGAACTGGTGGCCGCGGATCATGCCGCGCTCTTCCGAACGGTAACTGCCCGCTTCCTTGCGATAGCAAGGGGTATAAGCGAAGAACTTCATCGGGAGCTTGGCGCCGTCGATGATCTCTCCGGCATACATATTCACGAGAGCCGTCTCGGCGGTGGGGAGCATGAAGTGTCCCTTCTTACGCTCTTCCCCTTCGAGCCAATACACTTCGTCCTCGAACTTGGGGAACTGTCCCGCGCCGAAGCCGCAGGAATAGGAGAGCTGATGGGGCGGCAGGATGAATTCGTAGCCGTCCGCGAGGTGCTCGTTCACGAAGTAATTGAGAAGCGCCCACTCAAGGCGTGCGCCCACGCCGCGGTAGATCCAGTATCCGCCGCCCGAGAGCTTCACGCCGCGCTCGTAGTCGATGAGCCCGAGCTTGGTGCAGAGATCCACGTGGTTCTGCGGGGTGAAGTCGAAGACCGGCTTCTCTCCCTCGATACGGATCACCTCGTTATTCTCTTTCTCGCCTGCGACGACATCCTCGTCGGGGAGGTTGGGAAGGCGCGCGAGGAAATCGTTGATCTTCTCTTCGAGCGCATCGATCTCGGCGTCCGACGAAGAGATCTTGTCGCCGATCTCACGCATCTCTCGGAAAATCTCGGTGGTGTCTTTTCCCTGCTTCTTATAAAGAGGGATCTCGCCGCTCACCTTATTCCTTCTCGCCTTGAGGGTCTCCACTTCGGCGATGAGCGCCCTGCGCTCTTTGTCCCACGAGAGGAGCTCGTCGAAAGATACTTCCGCGCCCTTTTTACGAAGGGCGGCGGCAACGCTGTCGCTGTCTTTTCTGATAAGTTGCAAATCAATCATAATCCTACCTGCTTTTTTGTATTTTCTCCGCCTTCAGGCGGGTGTATTCTTTATACGCCGAGGAGTTTCGCGGCGTTGTTATAGAGGATATCCTCTCTCTCCGCCTCGGTGAGCGGGAGGGCGAGGAATCTTGCGAGTTCTTCGTCGTGCTTCCACATCGGGAAATCCGTCCCGAAGAAGTAGCGTTCGTGTCCGAAGCGATGAATGTAGTCCGCCGCCTTCTCTTTCTCCAAGAACCACAGCGAAGAGGAGGTGTCGAAGTATACGTTCGGAAGGTCTTTCAGGCACTCGGTCTTATCCCACACCGAATAGCCGCCGAAGTGCGCGCCGATGAAGATCTGCTCGGGATACTTCTCCGCCATCTTCTTCAAACGGAGGGGAGAGGAGAAGTCGTAACGCTTATCCCCCATGTGGAGCAATATGGGGAGCTTCCCCGCCGTCACACGATAGATATTCTCCGCGTCGTCGATATTGAACTTCTGGAAGTCGGGGTGCAGTTTCACCCCCTTCATTCCGCGCGACAAGGCGAGCTCCACTTCTTCCGCGATCGCGCCTTCCTCCATCTCGTTATGGAGGGTCATGAACCCGATGAACTCGGGGTGCGCCTGCATCTCGCCGTAGATGTAGTCGTTGATGCTACGCACCTGATGCACGGTGGTCGCAGTGCTGTGCACGACGTATCTCTCCACGCCGATCTTCTTGCCTTCCTCGATGAGGGAGAGCGCCGTCCCGTCTTCCGCCATCGAAATGCCGTAGAAATTGCCGATCGCCGTCACCGCTTTCGCCGCGATCTTCGCGGGATAGATGTGGCAGTGTGCGTCGATAATCTTATATTTCTTCTCTGCTGTCTCGCCTTCGGAGGCATTCCCTTTGAGAATGATCATTTCCCTTCTTCTTCCTTCTTCTCGTCCAAGTATGTCGCGAGAAAATCCGCAGTATGCGCAAGCACCGCGAGAGGATAGCGATAAAAAGCCGTCCCCACCGTGTAGCTGCCGCCGCGGACTCTGTCGTCGAATCCACCCATATGCCAGTTGATCGCCATCGCTTCCTCACGGGTGAGCTTCATGAAGCCGCCGATGATATAGACCGACTTCTCGCCGTGCCCGTAGGGGAGATCGTCCTCCACGCTGTAATAGGGCTGCTGCTCCCACACGCCGTCCTTCTTGACGTTGCGATAGGAAACTTTATAGTAATTGATTTTGCAAATATCGTGGAGCAAGCCGACGATCGCCGCCGACTCGGGACTGACCACCTCCTGCCACTTGTCGCCAAGCTCGCACTCGAGAAGCTTCACGAGACGCTTGTGCACATTCAAGCTGTGCTCCAAGAGTCCGCCCTCAAAGTCGTTGTGGAACTTGGAGGAGGCGGGCGCGGTGAAGAAGTCCGACTTGGTCAAAAGATAGTCGAGGAGCTTGTCGCTCCCTTCCCTCTTGATGAAAGTGCGATAGGTGGTGATGAATTCGTTATCTCTCGCTTTTTGCTCCATATCAGTTCCTCAAATCGGATGCCGCGAAGCCCATCAAACCGATGAGCGGCAGCGCGAAGTCAAATAAGGTGACGACCGTGGCGGACATCAGATAGGCGTCTAACAATGCGAGATTCATAAAGATATTTCTCAAAAGCGCAGACAACGCCACGGCAAAAAGCGACATGATGGCGAGCCATCCGTTCGCGCTACGCGAAGCAGGCGCGCGATTCACGCCCACGAGGGTAAGAAGCACTGCCAAAGCCCAAATCCCGATAAAGAGATAGGTGAAGATATCTTCCGGCAAAAGGAACTCTTCAAGGAAGGTCGGAAGCAACGAAAGTGCAAGGGTGCCGAGCACCAAGAGCGCCATATAGGCGATCGCAGGGGCGCCGCTCAAGACGGAGATGCCGAAATCTTCCCGATCCTTGAGATGGGATATCAGGAAACAAACCGCACCGACGAGGAGCAAGCCGTAGAAGGCATAAGAGAGATACGTCCCGTAATCCACAATAATCGCCAGCACCGCCTCCGACTCTATAAAGGCGGGAATCGCACGAATCGCCGCAGCGACAAGGGCAGACAAGAGGACGAAGAGGAATCCGATCTTCCCCTTTTTCCCTGTAAGTCCGAGGGCGCTTATCACGACAATCAATACGAAGAAGACCAAGTGTACATAGATCGGATACAGCTCGTCGCCGAATACAGGCAACGAATCGAAGAGGGTCGACAGATCGGGGAACAAGGCCGCAACGACATCCTGCTTCACATACAGGAAATAGAATATCGTCGCGATGGCGGAAAAGGCCAACATGAGGATCGCAACGATCTTCTTATAGATGGATTCTCCCTCGGCGGCGACAGGCTTCTCCTGCTGCACCTTACGATAGCCACGCTCCGCCGTCTTCGCTGTCTTACTGCTGTCCGCGGTGGGCGCGATGAATTTGCTGTGTCTGCCCGTCTCGGAGAGAGAGGCTGCAAACGCCATATCCTCCTCGGTGGGAACGTAGGGTTCGTCGACGAGGGTCAGGGGCTCGGAGGTCTCCTCTGTCACGGGAGCTTCTTCCTCGTTCGCTTCTTCGGGCGTTTCATCCTCGATCGCGACGGGCAACTCCTCGGGAGGCTCTTCCGTGGGTTGCTCCGCGGTTGCCTCCGCTGCTTGCTCTGCGGGGACCTCTTCGCCCTCGGGAAGCGCTTCGGGAGCCTCTTCCGCGACGGGAATCTCCTCCGCAGGGGCTTCTTCGACCGCAACGGGCTCTGCCTCGGCGGTGGGGATCTCCTCCGCTGGGGCTTCCTCGGAAAGGATCGGCTCCTCGGCGGGAATCTCTTCCGCGCTTTGCGCCGGCTCGACCGCCTCTGCGGGCATCTCCGAAGCCTCTTCTTCCGGCTGTGCCTCTTCGGGGGTCACAAGCATCGAATCGTCGAAATCCGCACCCGACAGATCGTCGTCCAGCGTCACGTTCTCGTGATCCGCCATATTCTCTTCTTCTACAGGCTGATCGGCGTCCTCTTCCGTGGGAAGAGCGGCGTCCTCCGCCTCCGCGCTCTCTTCGGGGGTCTTATCCTCCGCTTCCGCCGAGATGGATCCCGCTATGATAGGCTCGTCCGCCTCGCCTTCGGCAAGGTAAGCATCGTCCGGCATCTTCTCGTCCATCATCGCGAGCTCTTCGTCGCTGATGCCGATCTCGTCCTCTTGCTGTACGGGACTCTCCTCGGAGGAGATCTCCCCCGCAGGGGTCTCATCCATCATAGCCAGCTCTTCATCACTGATCCCGATCTCATCGGGCACTTCTTCCACTGTCGGGGCCTCTGCGGGAATATCCTCCGCGGGAACCTCGACGGGGACCTCGTTCACCGGCTCCTCTACGGGGACTTCCGGCGTGACGGGTGCCGACGGTGCGCTCTCCCGGACAGGAGCGGATGCTTCTGCGACGGACACCACCTGCGGCGCGACGACAGTTTCCTGCTCCGTCTCCACGGGGCGCGGCTTCTCCACGCTTCTTGCGCTCTTTTTCAAGAGCGCATTACAAAACGGACAGCGTATCTCTTGCTGATCCAAATCCACGGTAATGATTTCTTTGCACTGAGGACACTTCCCTCTGCCGGATCTCATCCTTCCTCCTTCCGCTCGCACGCGCACAGAGCAGCGCGCTCGCTTTTCGAGAATATATAACATACTATACTATACACGAGAAGTTTTTAGCAAGCAAAATCGAAAGATCGCGAAGAATGAAGGTCAAAAAACCTCGACCGACCTCTCCTTCTTCCTTAAATAAAATTTTTGATTTTTCCCTGAATATCCGACCATTCGGAGAAAGTTTTTTCTTCCGCCGAATCCCTTTGATCTCTTTTTGCGACGAGGGATTTGCATTTAGCAAGGGGATGGAAGTATAATGATATCGCTTGCGACGCACGCGAGCGATGAGGCGGGAGAATCCCCGCCGATCAAATGGAGGACAGAATCATGATCAAAGATAAAGTATGCTATTCCGCCCTGTACGAAGGGGTGAACGCAGGCTTTCCCGCAGCATTCGCTTTCTTGAAAGAAGCGCTCGAAAGCCCGAAAGAGGTGGGCAGATACGAGCTCGGCGGCGGTGTATTCGCTCTCGTGCAGAGCTATGACACCAAGGCGGAGGAAAACTGCAAGATCGAAGCGCACAAGAAGTATATCGACATCCAGTGCGTGCTGAAAGGGAAAGAGCTCTTCGGCGTCGCCGATCTCTCCACCCAGACTCTCTACGAAGATCGCTTCGAAGAGAAGGACGTCGCTTTCTATCACGGCGAGGTGGATCTCCTGACCCTCACGGACGGCGACTTCGTGATCGTCTTCCCGGAGGATGCCCACCGCCCGCAACAGGGAGATGGTTCGCACGTAGAGAAAGTAGTAGTCAAAGTCCCCGTATAAGCGAGAGCGTATAGCGGCACTTATGCTGCTCTACCGCTTCGCTCGCGCACAGTCACATACGAAAAGTATGCTCCTATCCGCTCCCTTGCGGAGCATTTGCCTAAGCACCACTCTCCGCTCTCACTTGGGATAGAAATAGAGCGCTCGTCTCTGCACCCTTCTCCGCGTTCGCCGTGTTAATGATTCACCCAAATCGCAGGAAAGAAGGGTGCAGATGCAAGGCTCGACAAGCCGTTGCGAATGCGCGTACTTCTCGTACGTAACCGCCTCCGAGCGACGAGGTCGCGAAAGCCGCCATAGAAGACCCGGATGCTCGTCTAAAACTCTTTTGTGCTGACACTCAATGCATCATACAAAGCGCAATGCCCATCATGCCGCGAGCGCGGAGAAGGGTACAGATGCGAGCGCTCCGCAAGCGAGTGTGGCGGGCGCGTACTTCTCGTACGTAACCGCCTCCGAGCGACGCGGTAGCGAAGCAGATGTGTCCTTATCCGCGCTCGCCTTAAGCGCATTCGATAAGCATCTTGTCCGCCACGAGTGCAATAAACTCCCCATTGGTCGGCTTTTCATTCCCGGAGTACACCTTCACGCCGAAAATCTGATTGATATTTTCGATCTTCCCTTTATTCCAAGCGACTTCGATCGCGTGGCGAATCGCGCGCTCCACCTTGCTCGCGGAGGTCTCGAAGCGGTCGGCGACCTCGGGATAGAGCCTCTTCGTGATGCTATTGATGATATCGGGACAGGCGACCGCCATCTTGATCGCCTCGCGCAGAAACTGATATCCTTTGATATGCGCGGGGATCCCCACCGAGATGAAAATATTCGTGATGCGCTCATCCAGCATACGGTTCTGCACGAGGCGTAGGGAGGAAGGGGCGACGCTCGTATCGCCCGCGAGTTCGTCGATCCGATTCTTCAATGAGAGGAAGCTGATGGGCTTCAGCATATAGTGGCTCGCGCCGTTCTTGATCGCACGGGCGGCATATTCGTCCCCTGCGATACCGGACATCACGATAAATTTCGCCCGAGAGCCGCCGAGGCGCGCTTCGCTCATCACCTCGAATCCGTCCGTTTCGGGAAGGATCATATCCAATAAAACCACGTCTGGCGCGAGTCGGAGGATCTCATCCACCCCTTCCCTGCCGTTCGTGGCACTACCCACCACGCGATATCCGCGCTCACCGGCAAAGAAGATTTTTACGGACGACAAAAATTCGGGATCATCATCCACTACAACGATATTGATTTCTTTCATAAATTGCTCCTTGTGTCATCTTTCTCGTCAAAAATCTCGAGGTTTTCTCTGTTAACAGAGGTATTTTAGCACGGAATTACGAGATATGCAATCATTTGAAACTACTTTTTGTACAAAATATGGCTCTTTTTGTCAAATATCCACGTATTTTGTACAGAAATGCACCCATCTTTTCTGCCCGCACGCCTTCGCACTACCCAAAAGGAAAGGATATACATTTCGACGGAAATGTGATATCATTTTGTTATGAACGCATTGTCGGAAGAATCTGTCGCCGCCCTCATCGGGTGGTACGATACGCACAAGAGGGCCCTGCCCTGGCGGGAAGAAGTCACCCCCTATCGCGTGTGGGTGTCGGAGATCATGCTCCAACAAACCCGCGTGGAAGCCGCGAAGGGGTATTTCCTGCGTTGGGCGGATCGCTTTCCCACCCTGATTTCTCTCGCCGAAGCCTCTGAGGAAGAAGTGCTGAAGGCGTGGGAGGGGCTCGGCTATTACAGCCGCGCCAGAAATCTCCACAAAGCGGCGAAGATCGTCGCGGAAGAGTATGGCGGCGAGCTTCCCGACTCTTTCGATCTTCTCGTAAAACTACCCGGCATCGGGGTATATACCGCCGGTGCGATTTTGTCCATCGCCTTCGGCACGGGAGAGCCTGCAGTGGACGGCAACGTTCTCCGCGTGGTCTCTCGTCTGACGGCGGATCCTTTCGACATCACCAAAAACGAGGTGCGCGCGTCCGTCGCTTCCCGCCTTCGCCCGCTGATGCCCGCAGGTCGCACTTCGGATTTCACACAGGCGCTCTTCGAACTCGGCGCCTTGATCTGTCTGCCGAATACGATTCCCAAATGCGAAGAGTGCCCGATGCGAGCCTTCTGTCAAGGCTACCGAAGCGGCCACCCGCAAGACTACCCCGTGAAGGCCTCGAAACCGGAGAAACGCGTCGTCGAGATGACGGTTTTCGTCCTGTCCATGGACGACAAATACGCCGTCCGCAAGCGCCCTGCCGCGGGTCTTCTCGCGAATCTTTTCGAGCTGCCGAACAGAGAGGGTTTCCTCTCCGAAAAGGAGGTCTCCTCCCTCTATAAGGGAGAAGTAACCGCACTCCCTGACGCCGAGCACGTCTTCACCCACTTGATCTGGAGGATGAAAGGGTATTTCGTCCGCCTGTCCGCACCCCCCGCGGAAGAGCTTATCTTCGCGTCGCCGCGCGAGCTCGAGCAGGGCTATCCTCTGCCCTCCGCCTTTTCGCACTATAAGAAGTATTGCCGGTAGAGCGCGCCTGATTTGATTCTCGTTGACAACCCTCTATCGATGATGTATAGTAATAAACCGTGAGCGGATACCGCTCACAATACGCTACGGAGAGGTCCATGCTGACGTCTGTTATTATCGCCGCCGCCACCTGCGCGCTCATGATTGCAAGCATCTTGTTCTTCCCCGAGATCCCTCTCGGCAAGCGCAAGATCGGTACCTATTGGATCATCGTGCTCCTCGGCGCCGTGCTGATGCTTGCCACAAGTCAGGTGCCCCTTTCCTCTCTCGCCGCCGCCTTTACAGACTCTTCCGCCGTGAATCCGGTCAAGATCCTCGTCCTCTTTTTATCCATGACCCTGATCTCGATCTTCCTCGACGAAGTGGGGTTCTTCCGCTATCTCGCGAGCCGCGCTCTGCGCTTCGCGGGCGGGAATCAAAAGAAGATGTTTCTGGTCTTGTATGCGACGGTCTCCTTCCTGACGGTCTTCACCTCAAACGACATCATCGTGCTGACCTTCACCCCCTTCCTCTGCTATTTCGCGAAGAACGCCCATATCGATCCCAAGCCCTATCTCGTGGCGGAATTCGTCGCGGCGAACACGATGAGCATGATGCTGATGATCGGCAATCCGACCAATATCTATATCGCGACAGCCTATCGGATCGGATTCGGAGAGTACTTCCTCGTGATGGCGCTCCCCACCCTCGCTTCCGCCCTTCTCTCTTTGGGGATTCTGTGGCTTCTCTTCCATAAGAAACTATCTGCGCCCATCTCCGCCGAGCCGGAAGAGGTCCGCTTGGAGGACAAGCCTCTGCTCATCGTCGGAGTGTCGGTTCTCGCGGTCTGCACCCTCTTCCTGATCGTCGGTCCTTATATCGGGATCGAGATGTGGCTGGTCTCTCTCTGCGCCCTCTTACTTCTCCTTCTCACCGTCACCGTCATCGGAATCACACGCAAACGTCTTCCCCGAGAAATCGGCTCCACCTTGAAGCGCGCCCCTTGGCAGCTCGTTCCTTTCGTGCTCTCGATGTTCGTCTTGATTCTCGGGCTTGCCGAACAGGGTGTGACCGATAAGATCGGCGCCGCGCTCGGTAGCGTCGCCCCGATCTGGACCTACGGCGGACTCTCTTATCTCGCCGCAAATCTCATCAACAATATCCCGATGAGCGTCCTCTTCTGCCCCATTTTGTCCGGCCTACCCGAAGGAGCGAGGCTCGCGGGCGCCTATGCGACCATCGTCGGCTCCAATCTCGGCGCCCTCTTGACGCCCATCGGCGCACTCGCGGGAATCATGTGGATCGCCCTCTTAAAAAGGCAGGGCGTGGAGATGCGTTACCGCGAATTCGTGCTGTACGGGGTCGCGGTCTCTCTCCCTTCTCTCGCCCTTAATCTCGCCCTTCTTTCTTGGATCCTTTGACTCTATAAATAAAAAAGCGACGGCTTGCAGAGCAAACCGCCGCACTTTTTTCTTCGGAAATCAATCCTCGTTGAATTCGTCTTTTCCCGCGCCGCAGAGGGGGCAGGCGAAGTCATCGGGAAGCTCCTCGAATTTCGTGCCGGGAGCGATGCCATTATCGGGATCACCGATCGCCTCATCATACACCCAGCCGCAGAGACTGCACACGTACTTCATACTCGATCCTCCTTTTATTTTATTTCTTCGAAGTCCGCCGCGCCATGCTTACAAAGCGGGCAGACATAATCTTCGGGAAGGTTCTCTCCTTCGTACACGTAGCCGCAAATCTTACAGACGTAGCCCTTCTTCCCCTCGGTCTGGGGCTTGGGCTTGACGTTCTTTTGATAATAGGTATAGGTCATCGTCTCGAGATTATCGATGACGCGGGCCTCTCCCACCGAGCAGATAAACATCCCGTGCGTGCCGAGATCCACGTAATTCTCCACGGTAAGCGACATGAAGCTATTGATATACTTGGGCAGGAAGACCAGTCCGTTATCGCTGCGGAACTTCTCCCATCCCTCGAATTTGTCCACCGTCCTGCCGCTGCGGAAGCCGAAATCCTCAAAGACCTTGAAGGGGGCGTCCACCGACAGGCAGTTGATATTCATTTTGCCGGTCTGCTTGATCACGTGATGGGAATAATTCTGCTTGTTGATCGTTACCGCGATGCGATTGGGCGTATTCGTGACCTGCGTGACGGTATTCACGATGAGCCCGTTATCCTTCTTGCCGTCATTCGAGGTGACGACGTACAAGCCGTAGCCGATATTGAAGAGCGCCTTGAGGTCGTTCTTATTCGCCGTAGCGTCCTGACGCGCGAGATAGTCCTGGCAGAGCTCGTCCGACACCTTCTCGATCGCCGCTTTGGTGTCGTCACTCATGGAGGAAGCCAAACGAATCACAGGCTCGAGAATGGTGAGATCTTTGCCTCCTTCCAGCATCCCTCTCATCACCTTTGCCGCCATCGGTGCCCAACTGCCGTTTTCCATCAAAGCAATGGTGCGATTTTTGTACCCACGTTCGGTTAGATGTTCGATGAATGTGCGCATAAAGGGGAAGATATCCGCGTTGTAGGTCGTGGTGGCGAGCACCAATTTGCCGTAACGGAAGGCGTCTTCCACCGCTTCCGCCATATCCTCGCGCGCGAGATCGCACACGACCACCTTCGGACAGCCCTTCGCTTTGAGCTTCTCTGCAAGAAGCTGAACCGCCGCCTTGGTATGTCCATACACCGAAGTGTAGGCGATCATGATGCCTTCGCTCTCCACTCCGTATGAAGACCAAATGTCATACAGCCTGAGATAATAAGAAAGATTCTCCTTAAGAATCGGACCGTGGAGGGGGCAGATCGTCTGAATGTCGAGCGCCGCCGCCTTCTTGAGGAGGGCTTGCACCTGCGTGCCGTATTTCCCGACGATACCGAAATAATACCGTCTTGCCTCGCACGCCCAATCTTCCTCGACGTCCAGCGCGCCGAACTTGCCGAATCCATCCGCAGAAAAGAGCACTTTGTCGGTGGCGTCATAAGTCACCATGACTTCGGGCCAATGCACCATCGGAGCCGCCACAAAATGAAGGACGTGCCTGCCGAGCGGAAGGGTATCCCCCTCTTTGATCACCACGCGGCGGTCTTCATACTCCTTTCCGAAATAATTCTTCATCATCGCGAAGGCCTTGGCGGAAGAGACCACCGTCGCATTGGGATATGCCGAAAGGAAGGTCGCGATATTCGCCGAGTGATCGGGCTCCATGTGCTGCACGATAAGGTAGTCGGGGGCTTTTCCCTCGGTCGCCGCCGCGATATTGTCCAGCCATTCGTGGCCGAAACGGGCGTCCACGCTGTCCATAACGGCGATTTTATAGTCCGAGATCACATAGGAATTGTACGCCATCCCATTCGGCACGTCATACTGACCTTCGAAGAGATCGATGTCGTGATCGTTTACGCCCACGTACTTGATATCGGTTGTGATATTCATAGTTTCTCCTTTTATCCTGCGCGCTTTTCGCGCGCGGTCTTTTTTGATTATACCATAGAAAAGAGAAGCATTTCAAGAGGCGAACTCTCATTTTTCACAAAAAAAGAACGATCCGGCGGCGGCGAAGCGCAAACGCGGCGTAACCCTTGTATTAATTCCGCGGCTGTGGTAATATTTATCTATGAGATTGGATAAGTATTTGAAAGTCAGCAGATTGATTAAACGCAGGAGCGTCGCGGCGGACGCCTGTTCCGCTTCTCGCGTCCTCTTAAACGGCAGAGAAGCCAAGCCGGCGAAGGAGCTGAAGGTCGGGGACGAGATCGAGATCGTCTACGGGAACAGCTCATTAAAGGTCAGAGTGACCGCCCTCATCGACGTGACGAAGAAGGAGGACGCCGCCTCGCTTTACGAAGTCATCGACTGAGACAGTATCCGATCGGTAAAGGGAAATGAAAGGAATCGCGATCATCGTTGCCGCGGGAAGCGGAGAGAGAGCGGGGACCGATAAGGTATGGATCCCCCTTGGCGGGAAGCCGATGCTCGAAAGAGCGGCTGATCCCTTTTTCTCCTGTCCGATCGTGGACGAAATCTATATCGTCGTGCGCGCGCCGCGCAAAGAGGAAGCCGAGAGGCTCTTTTTGTCAAGAGAGAAGCCCTGTTTCGTTCTCGCGGGCGGCAAGACAAGAAGCGAGAGCGTGCACCTTGCCTTAAAAATGGCGGCGGGACGCCTCGGCGAAGAAGACGCCGTAGTCGCGATTCATGACGGCGCGAGGCCTTACGTCACCCGCCATCTCATCGAAGAAGGGATGATGGCGGCGGCGAAGACGGGGAGCGCCGTGCCCGCCCTTTCGAGCACAGACTCTCTGCGCCGCGTGACGGCGGAAGGAAATCACGCGATTCCGCGAGAGGAGATCCTCCGCGTGCAGACTCCGCAGTGCTTCTCCTTCAAGCGCATTCTCGAAGCGTACGACGAAGGAAGGGAAGAGACGGACGACGCGACCCTATACGAAAAGAAGTTCGGCGCCGTCACCCTGACGGAGGGCGACCCGAAGAACGAGAAAATTACCTATTTATCCGATATTTACAAAGATATTTGCAGTCGCGTCGGCATCGGATTCGACGTGCACCCTTTGGTAAAGGGAAGGCCCTGCGTGCTGGGTGGTATTCATATCCCCTGCGAGAAGGGACCGGACGGGCACAGCGATGCGGACGTCCTCTTGCATGCCGCGATGGACGCGATCCTTACCGCGGCGGGACTCCCCGACATCGGGCATTATTTCCCACCCGACGATCCTCGTTACGAGGGGGCGAACAGCGCCGAATTACTGAAAGTCGTTCGCGATGAAATCGAGAAAAAGGGGTTGGTCGTCGTGAGTTTATCCGCGACGGTCATGGCGGAGAAGCCCAAACTCTCCCCCTATATCCCCGCGATGGAAAAGAAACTTTCGGAGATCCTTTCTATCCCCGAAAGCTCGATCGGGATCGCCGCTACGACGACCGAAAAGCTGGGGATTGTGGGAGAAGAAAAGGGGATCGCCGCCGAGGCGGTCGCACTCGTCGCCCCAAAAGATTATCATTGACTTTTCGCGCACCCGCGTGTTAGAGTAATGAAAGAGGAATCTATGGAGTTACAGACGGAGAATCGTATTTATAAGAGAAATCCCCTTCTATGCGGCGCGGTCAGAGTCGGACTTCTTATGCGCGCAAAACACCTCGTACAAGCGACCAAGAAGAGCGAAACGGCGAAGAAAGAAATCCTGTATCGTCTTCCGGGCGTCTTCTCCATGCGCCTGAGAGCAGGGAAAGAAGAGGTGCGCCTGATCAAAGAAGCGGACGAGCTGCGCATCATGAAAAAGACGGAGAAATCCGTCATTCTCCTCAGCATAAACTTTGAAGATAACGCCGAACTCGGCGACGTCATGTTTCACGAGACCACGATGCCTCGCGCCCTTTCCGAAGGGAGAGTGCATTTTGACGGCGCACCCAAGTACATGGGCGTCATACTTCGCGTAGACCACGAAGGGGACAAGTGCGTCCTCTCAAACGATAAATACGCCGAACTGTACGGCGAAAGCAAATAGGAGTATCCATGCGTAAATACTTTGAGTTTTATAACGGGGCAAAGATCAACTGCGGAGAAGCAGCCCTGATGACCCTCGGAGCGGAGCTGAGCTACCTCGGATGCAAGAAGCCGATGTTGCTGACCTCTTCCAACGCGCGCAAACTCGGCGCCGCGGATAAAGTCCTTGCCGCACTAAAGAATGTCGGCGTGAAAGAATCGGTCACTTTTAACGCACTGCCGGAGCGTCCCGATCAAGACTTGGTAAAAGAAATCAAGAAGAGCTATCTGAAGAAGGAATGTGATGGAATCATCGCAATCGGCGGCGACAGTGCGATGGACAGCGCAAAATGCTTGAAGCTCTTTCTTTCGCAAGAATGCGAAGAAATCCTCCCGATAGCCGGCGTAGAAACCATGCGGTCGAAGGCGATCCCCTTTATCGCGATCCCGACAGAGAATGGCACGGGAAAAGAAGCAAGCGGCTATCTCGAGACAGATCGAGCCTTCGTTTCGACGCGAAACATAATACCCGACCTTGTAATCATCGACGAGGACGTCACGATGGAGGCACCGGCAAGAATCATCGCCGCAGGAGGCGTCGCCATACTCGCAAATGCGATCGAGTCCTATCTCGGATGCGACGAAGAAGATCCCGTGGAGATATATGCAGAGAAAGCGATACGTTTGGTAACGAAAAACCTTGAGATCGCGATCAAAGACGACGAAAACCAAGATGCGAGCAGAGCCATCGCTTTAGCGGGCACGCTGGCGGGCATCGCCTACGGAAACAAACCCTACGGTAGAGCACACGCACTGGCAGAGGGACTAACCGAAATCACAGGCAAATCCACAGAGGAAATGATCGCGATCACACTCGTTTCCGCCCTAAAAAGCGAGAAAAAAAGATACGAGGACAGACTTAAAAGATTGCTTCTCGATCTAACAGACGTCAACACCTATGCAGAAACACCAGACTCCGAAAGGGCAGAAAAAGCCATTCAGAGCATAGCGTCACTCCTGATTCGCCTGAACAGCCTTTGCAACCTACCAACCAAGATCTCTCAAACAAACATACAGAGAGAACAGTTCGGCGCAATCGCAGAAGCGGCAAGCAACAAAAGGTCAGCCATCACATCGATCGCACCCATCACAAGAGAAGACTTTATTTCCCTATTAAACGAGAGCTACTGATCATTGTTCCACGTGAAACAATAACAAACAAACGCGACAAGCGAACCTGAAGATGGTTCGCTTGTTTTTTCGCAAAGATCCGCATTTATCATGAATTCAAATAGAGCTCCGGGCCGAAGCGAGCGAACGCAACTTCGCATCTAAGTGCCCTCCCACAAAAAAACCAAGAGCTGCATTTTACCAAAAGCGCTCAGCGTCCTTGCCTACCTGTTCCACGTGGAACATTCTCTGAAACAGGTTGCCTTTCCGGTCTCTTTTTGTTATAATAGTACCGTAGCCAAAGGAGGATTCTATGACGGTTGGTTTTGTTGTTGCAATGGAGAGCGAATACGAACCTTTCCTCTCAAAACTCGGCGCGCTCGATCGAGTCGAACACATCTGTTCGATGGATTTTTGCGTCTATAACAATCACAAAAAGACGGTAATTCTCGCAAAATGCGGCATTGGTTCGATCGCCGCCGCAACTGCCGCATCTCTCCTTATCGGACGCTTCGCCTGCACTGAAATTTTCAACTATGGACTTGTCGGGTCTCTCGGAGAGATCTCGGTTGGTGTCACCGTTGCAGTCAAGGACGTCGTGCATTATGACTCCGATCTTTCTGCATTCGGACACCCCATCGGCGCCGCCTGCGACATGCCCTCTCCTTATCTTTCTGCCGACGAGAAAAATCTCTCGCTACTTGCGAAAAAGGGCATCCCCGTTTGCCGCCTTGCCAGCGGCGATAAATTCATCGCAAACGATTTTCTGAAATCGAAACTTCGTTCGGATTTTTCCGCTGATATTTGCGATATGGAAGGCGCCGGCATCGCCCTCGTTTGCTGCCGCACGCACACACCTTTTACTATGATCAAGCTCGTTTCGGACGGCGCCGGAGATGACGCGGTAAGCGACTATTCGAAGTCAAAACTCGCCGCCTTCGATCTCACGATCGACCTCGTTCTTTCCGCCATCAAAGGAGCATAACGTGGAGAAAATCGATTCTTTCAAGATCAATCATAACGACCATCCCATCGGGTTCTATCTCTCCAAGCAAATGGGGGATATTTATACCTACGACCTTCGCATGAAGACGCCGAACGGCGGCAACTACCTCGACACCCCCGCACTTCACTCCATTGAGCATCTTTTCGCCACCGTGATTCGCAATGGCGAAAGCAAGGACTCCGTCGTATATTTCGGCCCGATGGGCTGTAGGACAGGGTGCTATTTGCTCCTTCGCGGAATAACCTATGACGACGCGCGCGCCCTTACGATACGCACTCTCAAAGATTGTCTCCTTCTTGACGAAGTCCCGGGCGCAAAGAAAGAAGAATGCGGCAACTATCTTGAGCACGATCTCAAAGGTGCAAAAAGTGAAATTCGCGCGTATTTAGCCGCTTTAGAGGCTTAACTTTTCGCAAAATACCGATTTTTACACCCTTTGTCCACACTTTATGCACATTTTGTGAATAAATTCCACTTGTTGCATATTGCGGTTTCTTCCCCAACATCACGCGCCTGCGCGCGTCCTTTGTGGGCTTACCCGCATTTGCGCTTTTTCTTTTTTTCTCAAAAATTGCCAAAAACACCCTTTTACTTCTTGACAAACGCAAAAGGAAAAGCGTATTATTGTGTATGTCACATCGCGGGGTGGAGCAGCTTGGTAGCTCGTCGGGCCCATAACCCGAAGGTCGTATGGTTCAAATCCTGCCCCCGCAACCATTTAGAAGACTCGTCCTTTGGCGAGTCTTTTTCTATACTTAACGGCAAGATTTGAACGAGAGCGTTAAGAAATCGACAGTCGGCTTCTGTCGATTTTAGCGATGACCGAAGATTCGAGCGAAGGAGAATCTTACTCAAGTGGCATCCTTCGCGAGGAGCAAGGGCAAAGCTGCCCCCGCAACCATAAAAAGAAAGCAGGCCTATCGACCTGCTTTTTTTGTGTTTTGGATTATCGTTTGATCGACAAAGCAGGCGTGGTTATTGCTCTGCCGGCGTTGAAGCTTCAGGCGCGGCAGGGAGGGCTGCCTTTTTGTTCTGACGATAGAGGATGATGCTACCGATGACGTCCAAGCAGAAGATGAAGAGGCAGACCACAGCGAAGACGCGGCCCGCAGTGAGCTTCTCTTCCTTCTTGACGAAGACCTTATTCAGGTAATACGCCACGTCGGGCAAAGAGGTCGCGAGCATATAGAAGTACGTCGTTCCCGCGACAATCCCGATGACCACGGGAATGCCGAGCAGCAAGAAGGGGTTGAGCATGATCGCGACGATCACCACGCACATGATGAAATTCGTTATATACCAAGGGATCAGCGCGAGCTTGACCCGCATGACCGTTTTACTCAGGTCGACTTCGCCCTTGAATATCGACACCGCCGACATAACGATGTTTGTGATACAAATAGGGGAGACGACCCCCATTAGGACAAGAGAGGTGGTGAAGAGGCCTTTCGTAACAGCCACAGTATCGCCTGCGGGGAGAAGCCCTATAATGAAGATGATATAGAGGGGTAGATACATAACGTACATGCCGATCGTCTGTGCGATCAAGGTGATTCTATTCGCTTTCATAGACACATTATACCTCCATTTGCGTTAAAAGACAAGGCTTTTCCATGTTTAGCACGCACGCGCCTCCACGCACCATCGCGGCTGGACTATATAAGGCAGACCCCATTGGCTATCTTCTTGATTGGCTACCTTCTTGATTGGCTACCTTCTTGAAAACTCCGTTGCGGAAAGGTGGTGCGCTTATCTTTATCACACCCACTCGTTCTCAATCATTCGGACGACCTGATCTGCACAGCGCCTCGCGCCGAGCTCGGTCAGATGGATCTTGTCGTCACAAATATTCCCCTCGATGTCCTCAGCCACGAGGGCATTCAGGTCGTTGATCTTGACGTCGAGCGCCGTGAGCTTCGGTACGACGAGCGCATTGAAACGATCGATGTCCGAATTCTTGTTAAAAGGGTATTCGGGATGTACGGGGGTGGTCGTCGCGAAGATCACGTGCGGGGTGATCCTCTTCAGCGCCGCCGCGATGCGAAGGACGTTCTCGAGGTATTCTTCGTCGGTGGAGAAGAGTTTGCCGTCACCAAGGAGATCCGCGACGTCCCAAAGACCGCAGTTGAAGTGTATCACATCACAATCCTTCAAATCCTCTTTGAAATCAAAGATCATCCGCATCAAGTTCTTGGCGAACTTACAGTTCTCTTTCGGCTGGAAGACCTCCGCCTTCCTCTTCAACAGTTTGGGCACGACCTTTCCGTAACCGAATAACCGAATGGAATCTCCCAAAAGCGCCACTTTCTTCATCCTATCCTTCTCCTTTTATGCCGATGACCAGCACTCCCATTATACACCTTCCCGCCGCATTTGTAGCTCTTTTCGCGCGGGCGGTGGGGGCGGGCCCTCTAAAGTTCCCGTTTATTCGTATTTAATATACGTTGCATCGGAACACTTGATATAATACATGGCATCCCCGTTCCAACTCGCACCATCGAAGACCCTTTCCCATTCGGTTTTCGTCCCGGGATAGACGAGCATCGTCAGTTGCGTACAGCCGAGGAAAACCCCGTATTCTATCGTCAACACGCTGTAAGGAATGTTAACGGTGATCAAATCTGCATTATATGCAAATGCACTTGCTTTTATCATCAAGAGTTGACTGTTTTCTTCAAATGACAAAGAGGACAGAGCGCAGCTTTCAAACGCCTCTTCTCCGATATAGACGACTGCTTTTGGAATCGCGACGGAAGTGATACCCGTACAGCCGGCAAATGCCAGACTCTCGATCCTCGTCACAGCGCTCGGGATCGTGATGCTTGTCAATCCGCTGCAATAGAAGGCTTTTTGGTCTATTTTCGTCACCCCGTCAGGCAGATCGATCGAAGTCAGCTTCGTGCAACTATAGAAAGCACTGTATCCGATTTCGGTCAACAAACTCCCCGCCTCGAAGGTCACACTCTCCAGCTTCGTGCAGCCGGAGAAACACAATTGCCCGATGCTTTTCACGCCGGCAGGAATGGTGACTGACGTTAATTGGTAACAACAATAGAAAGCGAAACTGATATAATTCACGCCCGAGGGGATGTTGATCGAAGCGAGTTTCCCGCACTCCGCAAAGACACCGTCTATCGTCCCATTTACGCCCGAGGGGATCACGAAGGTTTCCAGTGCACTGCAACCCCTGAATACCTGCCGTCCGAAGGTCGTCAATTGGCTTCCTTCCGCGAAATTCACCCTTTCCAAAAGAACGTCTCCGTTGAATGCGCTGTTCCCGATTTTTACGGTAGAGGCGGGGATGGTAACGGAAGTCAGCGCCGTGCATCCCGCAAATGCGTACTCGTCGATCAAGGTCACCCCTTCGGCGATCGTGACGGACTCAAGCCCCTTGCACCCCGCGAATGCTCGGTGACTTATGGTTTTCACTCCCACGGGAATCGCGATGGTGGTTAATCCATTCACGCCGGCGAAAGCGCTGTCCCCGATGCTTGTAAGGGTGCCATCTGTCGGAAGGACGCTGTTTTTGCATCCCAAGACCAGACGGTTTGTTGCTTTAGTGATAAGACAGTTTTCGCTCACGAAATAGGTTTCATTGTCCGTGTCGACTTCTATTTTTTCAAGATCATTTTGCGTGAAGGCATCCTTCCCAATCCCCGAAAGAAGCTTGGGGAGTCGAAGCTCCGTAAGCGCGCAACCATAGAAAGCGTAATTCTTGATGGATGTCACTCCCTCGGGGAAGGTGAAATCCTCAAGTTTCTCGCAAAATGCAAATCCGTAATCCTCGATGCTCTCCAGTTTGGACCCTTCTTCAAAACGGACGCTTTGCAGGTTGGTGCAGCTCTGGAATGCATCTGTTTCGATTTTCGTAATGCTTTTGGAGATCGTAACGGAGGAGAGGTTGGAACACGCCCTAAAGGCAGCCGACTCTATTCCCACTACGTCCGCGCCCAAAACCACACTCGTAAGCATCTTGACTTCGGCAAAGGCGCTTCTGTAAATCGTGCCGCCGAGGACCTCCACTTGCGACAGGGAAGTGGGGAAATAATAGGTCGCCCATGCACTGCTCCCCGTATCGCTCCAGTAGGTCTGGTTTACCCCTTTACTTCCGTCGTATTCTGTTTTCCCGAATAAATATCCGAAGATTTCCCTGTCGGGATCTGTCCTATTCCCGTTCTCTCCGCTACCGAGGAAGGGGATCGTCAGTTTTTCCAAAGAAGAACAGCCCGAAAAGAGCGCCTCTTTTAATCCGGTGACATAGGACGGGATCGTGATCTCTTTCACCGTCTTATCTTTCACCCCTCTGATGATGCAAGATGAGGTGGTTGATAGGAAATCGAAGCCTCTCATCTCCTCTTTGACCTTGCTCTTTGCGACAAGGGAAATCGATCGATCCACACTATAGGCGGACAGAAGAGGGGTCTCGCTTTTCTTCACGTTGTTTTCATACCATCCATCGAAATCATAGCCGAGCGCCACGATCGCTTCTCCCAGATCGACGACTGTGCCGTATTTATAAGAGCCCGCTTTGTTTTTTAGGATCATCGTCTCGCCTTCGGCATTCAAACTCACCTGACAGATCTCTCTTGTGTAGTACATTTTCAAGACGAGAGATCCGTCTCCGAATATTTTTCCGGTGGGAATGCTTGCATTTTGATTGAAAAGGAAATGCGGATACTCCTTTTTTTCTGCGGTCACATCCGCGCCCGTCACGCCCTCCGATTCGATCTTTTCCGCAAGGGTATAAAGGTCGTTTTCGACGTTTTGCCAATAATATTCGACGACATAGGGGGTGTTTTTGTGCGCTTCCCACTTCGCTTGAATGGCGGTGTCTTTTTCGATCGCAAAGGTATACTCTTTCTCCGTGGATAGGGTTTTATCGCCCTCAAACCAGCCTGCGAAATCGTATCCGTCACTTTCTCGCGCGGACAGAGTGATCTCCGTCCCGTATTCATACGCACCGTCCTCGGGGCAAACGATCTCACCGCCTTTTGCATCCTCGTTCTTCACAGAATAGGCGTAAGTCGCTCTATTGTAATACAAGCGAAGCACGAGGCTCCCGTCTGCAAGGATTTTCCCCTCGGCTGTGCTCTTATCCGCATCGAGGGTGAAGTGCTCGTAGGTCTTGTTCTCCGCCACCGCCGCCGCGCCGGTTTTTCCCGTTGATTCGACCTTATCAGTCAGGGTATAATCATTATCCTCTTGATTTCGGAGATAGTATTCGACCGTATACGGGATATTCTCTTCTGCTTCCCATATCGCCGAAATAGTCTCGTCTTTTGAAATGGGCTGCGTAAGATCATAGTCCCACCCCATGAAACGATAACCCTCTTTTGTCAAGACGGGAGCTACGACGAACCCTCCTTCCTCCACCTCTTTCGTGTCGACCGTAACTCCATCATTCAAAAAGAGCACGGTACATTTCCTTTGCCGATAGAGGTGCAAAATGTACAGATCGCTTTGTCCGTCTCCGGAGGACACCAAAAGGTAATAGACGTTATCGCCCGTCGTCAAAGTCGCGACTTTACTCTTGATGGGATTGTTTGCGGAGATATCGGTCGATAAACTCCAAGACCAATCAGATGGGATCGTCACATAATCGCTTAAAAAGAGGGTATCCTTATCGGAAGAAATCGTGATTTGGTAAGACCGATCGTCGATTTTTTCAAAAGAGGCAAAGCTTACCGAAGTCAGTCCTTTTTCTTCCTCCGTCGTCCATTTGGCATATACCGTCATATCTTCCGAAAGCGGAGCGTCCAATAGAGAATTCGCCGTAAATGGCTTCTTCCACACGCCTTTATCCCAGTACCAGCCGTCGAAGATGTATCCCTCTTTTACCGGATCCGCGGGCATTGTGATAACCTCTTTCCCGTTGGTGTCGACCGTTTTAATGATCTCATCATCCACCGAAAAACTGATATTGAACCGAACGGCGGTAGTACATGCAGTAAGAATCATTACCAGTACGATGATGGTAAATAGGGTGAATACTGTTCCTTTCAAACCGGTTCTCATAGTTCTCCCTCCGACATTCACCAAAAGTCAACGCTCCTGCTCTTATTCTATTTCTTCATAATAATAGGAATAGTCGATTCCTTTCATTATAATCTCGCGATTAGCGTGTTTAAGTCCTTTTCCTCCACGATGTCCGTGTTGTAATATTTGGCGTCTTTTGCCTTTAATTTCAGTTGTTTACAATTGTAATCAACCGGCTTTCCCTCTTTTTTTATGCCGCCCGGTATACGCGCGGATTTTTGCTTTTTGTCAGTGCTTCCGCAATGTCCGTAGCGCAAAAAACCATTGGGAGCTTTCTTCATCCCAAACGGCGCGAACGGGGATGTTTTCAAAAAAGCGGATTGATGTTTTGCGCATAAAATTATTATAGCATACTAACACTACAACCACAAGAGCCTTTGTATATAAAAGGACCCACTCGCTTTGGAGCGAATGAGTCTCGCTTGGTGAACGTAGCGCGACCTGTTTCGATGCAAATTTAATATTACAAAGTAATATTATTTTTGTTCAGAGCGCGATAGATACGCGAGTTTGTAGTATAATACCGCATAACAGAGATGGTGTGCTCTGTTCTTATCTGTTACGTTGACGATGGGATCGGTGCACGTTGTAAGGGCGTGTAGATCAAGCGGCTTTTTTAGGCGGATCTCTTCAATGGTGAACCAAGGCGGCAAAAGCTGCTTTTCCTGCATAGCGAGATAAACGGCTCCATCCGAAAACGCGCCATAGGCCGGCTTTCCTTTCTGCTTTTCTTCCTTTTTGATCTCGTCAAGCGCGGACTGCTTCATCACGTACACCGAGCAATTACTCACGACGAGGTGTTCTCCGTAAGTATCAATTAGGTGCTGCATGAATGCGCCGCATCCCTTCTCTTCGACGTCGATAGCAACGTTCGGCACGCGAATCTCCGTTTGAGGGGCGATGTCGCACCGCATCGGATCAAACTCGGTGATCCCGAAAAGATATGCGATGTAAAAGGACGGATAAAAAGTCCCGCGAGCACTGAAAAGGATGTCGTGCTCCTTCAGCCACTTTGTTTCTTCCGCTAAGAACAAAAACAAGTCGGCCGAATCTGTTTTTTCTACAACTGTGAGTTCTTCTTCGAGCCTCTTTTTCATCTCAAAAGTGAGCGCGCTTTTGGGTAGGCGTTTTTCGATACGTTCGCGCAGCTTTTCGACGGCGTTTTCAACGTGAAACACGTTGAGTTGTTCCTGCTTCAAAAAGTAACTTGCGTTCTTAATGTTCGTGCGCCTATCGCCCGCCCAAACGGGGACGGACTTGACATATCCCCATATCTTTTGAAAAAGGTATCCGAAGCAAGCGCCCAGCCCCTGTTTTTCGGCGGTCGAAAGTTCTGTCGTAAAGACGTCTTTGTAATACTTTACGAAGGTATAAACGGGCGGTATTTGAAGAACGTCGTTGCAAAAGCGGATCTTGTCATAAAGGTCGAGGTCTTCCAAACTTTTGAGAAAGGTCTCAAAGTAGGGAGACCCTTCGATGAAGGCGCGCTTGCCCTTATAGTTGCGTAAAAAGTCATCCGTATTAAAAACGATCATAGTGGTTTTCTCCTTTTGCGGTTTTTCTGTGTGGACGTAGCGGATCTCTTTCGGGTTCGTGCGTTCGATCAATGCCTCTATCGCGCCGCCATCCGCGTGTCCCGACGTGTGCAGATCGACCACTTGAACGCCG
>Ga0310786_10001441_pt1 | contig 38383 bp, 23 predicted proteins | sample AusTroGonzalo_MG_FD_203881 | JGI IMG/M metagenome (GOLD analysis project Ga0310786, IMG submission 203881) | Bovine rumen microbial communities from tropical cattle in Woodstock, Queensland, Australia - Gonzalo_03 (v2) (version 2) | ecosystem: Host-associated > Mammals > Digestive system >... | reverse complement strand
GGTTAAAAAGGCTTTATCGGAGTGTTAAATTTTGAAGAATAATTTTCAAAGGCATGGTTATTTGTGGTTTTTGATTACCTTTGCCCGCAAATTTCAGGTTAACAATTAAATTCAAGTAACATGTATAGTAAAAAAGTTTGCATTTCAACTTCGACCGTTCTGCCTGCGGCATTCTTCGCAGCCATCAGTGCCGTGGCCTTGGTCGTGTCATTCATGGCTGCGTCGTATCTCTACGCAAGAAGCACGCTCGTTCCATACAGCGTACTTCTTGCCTTGTCGTTCATCCTGCTCGAACTTATGATTGTGGTCTATTTCTCCACGCTATCAGAGTTTGGCAATTTCCTGTTCTGCAAAGAAAGAAGTGAGCCCACTGCCATCCCTGCTAAAGATGATGTAGAACAAGTTCAAGCCATTCCTGATAAAGAGGAATCAAGCAAGATCGTTTTGGACAAAGAGAAACCAGAATTGACGGTTATAGACAACATCGCCGAAGACAATCCTGCACCTGCCATCATAGTTCAGGAGAAAACAACTTTGGAAGAATCGGTACAGGTCGAAACTATTCGGGAGAAAACGATGGATGATTGCCCTGCGACTGATGTTCCTGCTGTGACCTCTCACGCCTCTGTCGAAAGAGACGAGAGCATTACCAAATTGCTGAATCTCAGTCCAAAGGAACAGATAGAAAAACGCGAGCGGTTTAACGAAGGCCGTAAGGTTCTCATGGAGGCATATATCCGCGAGGTCATGAAGCCGCTTTTAGACGAGAACGACATTGAAGCGTTATGGCGTGAATATAAAAGCTGGATTGAGAACAGCATGCACCATCCCATAAGCCGTTTGTGGAAATGGAAGGTAAAGGTGACGAGCCGTGATGTCCGTCACCTGACCTGGAACATCGCCAAGCGCATGGGGATGAAAACAGAAGGAGGATACAGCACCGTTGCCTGTGCACGCTTTGTGAAGACGATGTTTCCCGAACTCTGCATCAAGAAAGACGGCTCGGTATGCACAGATGACTATCTGGCCCGGAACTTGAAGGAGCCAAATGACAATGACTTCATCATGATAGACGAACCTGATCCCAACTCCATCGGATTCCATCTTGGAGTAACAGAGGCTGCATAGATAACAGGCTCCACTATTCCGGCATAACCATCATGCCGCATCGATTCTCATAGGAAACGATGCGGTATTTTTTTTGCCTATAGTTGAACCCAACAGAAAAGCCATTCCCCTATCAACAACCATTTATTACCAACAAAGTCCATGCAAGACCACCGCTATCCACATTATTCCATTATTACCCGTGCATGACGCATCATATCCTCCGGCATAATCATATCATGTAGTTCCTTTGCAGTCGAGACACAAAGGTCTCATTCACTATATATGGTAAAGGAAACTTTGACATTCAACGACCTTCCGCAGGTCGTTGCCGAGCTTCGGGATGAAGTCGCCGGCATGAAGGTGGTACTGCTTGACCTTCAGAAAAGCCAAACCAAGCAGAAGTTGGAACGTGTGCGTCGCACAATGAACGTGGAGGAAGCGGCAGACTACTTGCGCATGCCCCTGAACACCCTCTACATGAAGTTGCAGAAGGGCGAGGTGCCAGGATCGAAGCCCGGCAAGCGTTGGGTCTTGTTCAATGACGAACTCGACAAGTGGTTGGAGGTGAAACGCAGGAATGCCGTACCCCTGACTACTGAGGAAGAGAACGATGCCATCCTTTCGTCCCATCGTCGTAAACCCAACAAGCGTGACTGGTAACATGTCTGACATGACTGAGTGTACAATGTATAGGGCGTGTCAGTTGTATGCAATGAAGACAATGGCTACAGTGTCCACAACGTATCTGGTTGCAGCATTGGCTACAGCGTATGTGTATACTGCGTTTACACTGGCTACAGTATATACAACGATTACAATGTCTGCAATGTGTATGTTGTCTGCAATGAAGACAACGTATACAGATTATTCAACAGAACCAGTGTATAAAGAGTCTACAATGGCGATAATGGATAAACTGTATTCACGATATACAGAGTACACAAAGTCTATAAAGGCCATATTGAAAACAATGTATTTATTTAAAACTTTATCTTTATGTGTAAAATTGTATTATTTACAAATATCAAGGGAGGCGTAGGAAAAACCTCCTGTTGTGCGCTCTTTGCGCAGTATCTTTGTGAGAATGGTTATTCCGTGAAGGTCCTGGATGCAGACATTCAGGCATCCTTGTCCCGTCACAGGGAGAGGGAGCTGGCAGCCAACCCGGATGCGGCTATCCCTTGGGAAGTGAGTACTGTCGATACGACAGACCGCCAGAGCCTGCAGTCCTCCATTGAAGAGGCGATGCAGTTCGACGGTGTTGTCCTCTTTGACATGCCGGGAACCCTCAATGCCGCCAACCTCGACCTGCTGTACAAGGCAGCAGACCTCGCCGTGGTGCCTATCTCCTACGACTTCGACACCATTGATGCCACGGGCATCTTCATCAAGGTCATCAAGCGTGTGAAGGATATCCAATTGGTATTCCTGCCCAACCGCATCAACACGACCGAGAACCGTGCCGACGATATGAAGCAGCGCGAGGAAACGGTAAAAATTCTTGGCAGGATCGGCAGGGTTACACCGAGGATCAAGCAGAGTGTAGTCATCAAGCGTTACTCAACCATTTCCGCACTTGACAAGTACCAGAAGGCTGCGGTTGAGCACGCCTTTAACGCTATTATCGAACAAATTAAACTGTAACGGATATGAGCGAGCAGACGTTTCCCCTTGGTGATTTCAATGACCTCGAAAGCAGTGTCAGGAATATTACCCAGCAGCCGAAGCCTCAGAAGCAGCAACCGAAGCCCCAGAAGCAGCAGGCGAGACCTCAAGAGCAGCAGATGCCTCAGGAGGCAGACGCCAGCAAACGAGACTGGATGCATTTCACGTTCATCTGTGGCATAGAGATCGTGGACAAGGTGAAGGCCATTGCACATAAGGAAGGTTTCTCAATTCGTGACGTCGTGGAGAAGTACCTGAAGGACGGTATCGCCCGCTACGAACAGAAGCACGGCGCAGTCACCAAACAGCGGAGGAATATCGATGACATCCTGTAATCACAGCCAAGGAAGCAGGACGCTCCCGACGTTCTGGGACGATCTTGTCGTACAGACAATGCCGGTAGAAACCGAAACATGCCTAAAGATATGCCAGTTGGAGTTTCGTGCTACCAAAATCGCTACAGCTCTTTTGGCAGCCGAACCGAACTGGCAATGCTCGCAGGCTCTCATTGGGGGAGGCGTTCGCTGGCTCACACCTTTAATAAATGTATACTTATGACAGCAGACAGAAACGTAATAGCTATATTCCAGGGCTCGCAGCTCATAGAGAAGACAAGACCCGAAAAGGGCTTCTTCATCAAGTCGGAGGAGCGGTGCTTTTCACAGAAGGATGACAAGTGGCACACCAAGTTCTCATGGGAACCCGTGACGGTCGGCGACCTGTGGGTAGATGAGAACGACGGCAAGTACCAGATGCACTTCAGGGTACGGATGGCTGACGAAACCATGTTCCAGGTTGACCAGCCTGTCAGCCGACAGCGGTACATGTTGTTTGGTAGTTACAAGCTTGATGCCCATCGTGTGGATCTAATCGACAAGGTGCTGCGTGAGAATCGTACAGGACTGCGCATCCACAAGTGGACTGCCACAGAGATGCTGCACCTGAAAGTGACGAAACGACTGATGGATGAACTTCGCGGGAATGCGGAAAAATGCGGACAGAATCTTTCGCAGTATTGTACGACGCTCCTAAGCGGCAAGCATCCCCGTGCAGCGTTTACCGCTGAAGAACTTGAATTGCTCAGGAACCTGAAGAAGTCGCGCTCTGATGTAATGCTCCAATTCAATGCAATGGTGGCAGAGTTTGCACATAAGCCAGACGAAGAACGTTTCAGGGCTGTCATCAACGGCAAGAGTTACGAATGGTGGCGAGTGCATCTCATCACAGCTCTGGAGTTCTTCGACAGGATGAGGGACAGGACGTTAAACATGGGAGGTTAGCGTATGGTGATCAAGATGTCAACGATAGACGGGGCGCATGCTGCCAACGCCATCAACTATGTGCTCGACAAGGAGAAGGCAAGGAAGGAGGACAAGCCCGTCTTCCTCGCCGCCAACAACATCGAACTGAATCCGCTGACGGGCAAGCCGTACTCGCCCGTGGAGGTGCTGATGGACATGCAGCTGCTGTTGGCCACATCCAAGCATAAAGTGGATGAGCCGTTCTGGCGCATCGAACTGTGCCCGCCGCCGGAGGTTTGTCAGGACTGGACGATGGCACAGTGGGAAAGATTCTGCAAGGACTGCGTTCAGGTGCTGGACGCTACCGACTATAAGCAGGAGGCGGTGAAGGACAAGGACGGCAAGACTGTTATCGACAAGAGGACGGGGAAACCCAAAGTGAAGGTGAGCGGCAAACACACTATGCTGGCCAACAGCCAGTATGTAGCCACTGTACACTTTGACACGGGCAAGCCGCATGTACACATTGTGGCCAACCGCCTGACAATGGACGGCGAGATGCAGGACACGCACAAATGCAAGGAGCGGGCGAAGATGGCGGCTGACATTATTGCGGAGAAATACGGGTGGACGAAAGCCGAGGAGAGGGAGAACAAGCGGATGGAGCGGATTCACGATGCTGCGATGAAGGTGCTGAAGGGAATGGATGCGTGGAGCATCGAGACGTACTTTGCCGGGATGCTCAGGAACGGGTTCGAAGTGGAACCGACGTACGACTCGAAAGGTGTCTGCCGTGGTTACTCCATTGGCGAGAAGTTATATGACCTCGACGGAAACTACTCCAGTACAGTCATGTACAAGGCTTCGGCCAAGGGGTTCGGGCATGGGCGCGACCTGACGGTTTCCAAGCTGTTCGGCACTTGGCAGAAGCTGCATCCTGAGCAGGAAGAGACGCGGACGGAGAGCTATCGTTGGCAGCAGAATCGGCAGGAAGAGGTGATTCCGCAGAAGCCGTCGAGGTCGTCGCAGTCGGATGATGACGATGCATATCTGCGACTATTGAGGATTAAGGAGGCGGCAGAGAGGAAGAACGCTGAGAAACCAGCAGTTCCGACACCCGTGAAGCAGACAGAGCCTGCTCCTCGTAAGTCCACGGAGGCTGAGAGAGACCGTCGGACAGCCGTCTGGCTTGCGCTGAATGCCATCAAACGCTTTGTGAAGAGTCCGTTCAGGACGGAGTTTAGCCCGCTGGACAAGGAGGACATTCTGCCGGAAGGCATCGTGGCAAAGGCCATTGACATGGGAGAGAATGCCGGTTCATCATTCGACGAAGACAGCCTAAAGAAAGCAGCAATGGAACTGCTTGATTCGTTTGAATGTAGTGCCGAGCGTGCGGGTGATGCTGCCGATGCTATGATGAACGTCGTTGCTAACCTTGCCCTGCCTGAAACGCAGCCGTCCCTTGGTGGCGGTCAGAGCAATAACGACCTGCCGAAAAAGAAGGATGACGAGTGGTATTGGTGGAAGAAGAACGGATTCATCAGACAACAGAATTATAGAGGACGAAAGAGATAGTGTTTTTATGAGAAGTAAATACGACAGCATGCTTCCCTCTGGCGATAGTCAGATGCGGGGAGGCAACAGTGAGACTGGGGGACGGCAAGAAAGCCCCCGTATGCAGGAGAAGCCGCATACCATCCTGCAAGTTATTAACAAACTGAAGGCGTTTTTTCATGGCGGTCATAAACGTGCGACGCTCTATGACCAGAAGGAGTATGAGCGTGGTGTAAAGGCCGTGATGAAAGGGAAGTTCCTTGTGAAATCAACCCACGAAGCCATTGAAATGCTCATAGACCAGCAGACGCTCTTGGGCAGTATTCCACTTGATGCGATGAGGAACAACAGCAGCAAACTCGTCAACCAGGACATGGACGTCGTGCCGTTAGAAGACATGAACCTATATGCGGAATGCATCCTGCGGCAAGTGGCTGAGAACATGTACAACTCGAAACTCATGAGCCGCTACGTCGAAGAGCTGACGAAGAAAGACCGTGAGAAATGGCAGCAGTCTCAGGTTTGCATGGCAATGATGAAGGGTGGCGAGACTGTCTGCGAGTATATCGAGGCTAAAGCCGAGGAGCATCTTATCCGCCTCACCTCGCGCATGGAGTGGTTCCCCATTGCCTATCATCTGGCCGACAAGGTGGCACTGGTCGTCTTTCCAGTCCTTGGCTATTACACAGGCAAGTACCACCTGAACGATACCATGACGTTCCTTTGGGCGATGGCCTTTATGCCGATCTTTGTCTTGTCAGCCATCTGGGCCATCAATGAGTTGGCGACGTACTTGGAACGCAGAAAGAAAAAGCTGAAGTCACGCCAATAGGCCATCCGACTCGATTTTCTCAGCAAAGATACGAGGGGCGGGCTAATGCGCAAGGCCGAGGCCTATAGGTTCGTGCTGGAAATCTCCACCTTTTCAGGTTGTATTTCCAGCTGAAGCCTTGCGCTATAGCCCACATACCCCTCGGTCTTCTTGCACCGAAATTCAGGTCAGATGTTTTGTGCGTTTGGGGGAGAATATTATTATTTGGGGATATTACATCTTATTTTAGAGGAATTGATTCACAAAATTAGCCCCCTAATAATCAATGTGTTACATTAAAAACATGCATTTTTTAAAGAAATGTTTTTGAGAATCTTGCCCAATTCGAAAAGTATTAGTATCTTTGCACCCAAAATTAGGAAATACGATGAGCAAGATAGAAGAATTACAGAAACTTCGTGAGCGTGAAGACCATGTAGAGTTTAAGAAAGCAGAGCATAATTACCCGTTTGCCGGAGGTCAGAAGACCGACCCTAAAGATCGTAGGCACTGTGTATTGGGATATATGGTTGCTTTTGCTAACGAAAGAGGTGGCCGTTTGGTTCTTGGCATGGCTGATGCCTATCCACATGAGGTTGTGGGCAGCGACTTTGCCGAAAACGAGACAGGCAATCTTGAAGACGAGATTTATAAGCGCCTCCACATACGTGTCCGTACTGAGGAACTGTATGATGAGAAGCATCGGCGTGTCCTCGTCATCAATGTGCCCTCACGCCCTATTGGAAAGGCTCTCCGTTTCGAGGGGGTTCCTTTGATGCGAGTGGGCGAAAGTCTTCGTGAAATGGACGATGCAGAATATTTCTCCATCATTTCCGAGCAAGACCCAGACTTTTCCTCCCGCGTCTGCGAAGGGCTTACGATGGAAGATCTTGACGCAGAAGCCGTAGAAAACATGCGCAAACTCATTGCTGACAAGCAGAAAAGGGCTGACGCGAATACCATTCCTCTGCCACAATTACTGAAAGACCTGTTGTTGGTCGATGATGATGGCAATCTGAAGTATGCCACTCTTCTGTTGTTGGGACAATCAGAAGCCATCAACCGCTATCTGCCACAGGCCAATGTTGTGATAGAATACAGAACAAGCCAAAGTCAAGTACGCTACAGCGCCCGTCAGGAATACCGTCTGCCGCTGTTCGTTGCTATCGAAAAGATATGGGAGTACATTGACCAACCAGCATGTAATCCATTGCTACATATCAATGACTTGCCGCGCATCCTCGACTGTCCAGCTTTCAACAAAGAGACCATTCGCGAAGCACTTATCAACGCCATGATTCATCGTAGCCTGCAGATGGGATCTGACATCTTCATCCATCTTTATCCCGATATGGTGGAGATTTCCAATCCTGGCGGGTTTCCATACGGCGTGAACATCGGTAATATTCTTACAGTCAACAGTTCGCCCCGTAGCCGACTGATGGCTGAAGTGATAGAGAAGACAGGATTGATAGAGCGAAGCGGACAGGGAGTTGACATCATGTTCACCAACTGCATCAAGGAGGGCAAACCACTTCCTGACTACTCCTATTCTGACGATTATCAGGTGGACTTACGCTTCTATGGTGAGATTCCAGATGATGCCTTCTATCTCTTTGCTCAGGACATTTGTCATACTCCTGAACTCGAAAGCCGGATGAACACATTCGACTGGCTGACGCTTCACTATATCTGGAAAGGCAATGCAGGGGCTGTCTATAAGGAGAGTTGCCCGAAATTAATAGAAATGGGCTTGATTGAAGAGGATGCTTATTTCGGATATGTCCTTTCTAACCGCTATATGCTTTATAAGCCTCATGTCAAATCAGTCGCCGGGCACTATGACATCAATCATATTCAGACGGTCTATCATGTGATTCGTCGTAATGGTGATGCATCCATGAGCGATTTTGTGGCAGCATTTGATGGCATATTGACACAAAAGCAAGTGCGTAACCTCATTGAAGGGCTCTGCAAAACGCCACTTATCGCATCACATGGCAATGCCCGAGCAACGAGATATAACTGGACGTAGACATATAAGAATGTGGTAAAAAATTTAGCTGTTTTGTTAGGCTATTGTCCTGTTGCCTGACGATATTCTAATAGCTTGTTATGATAGTTGGCCAGGGCATCAGTTCGCTTGTCACAAGCTTGCTGGTAGAGGAGTTGGGCTTCGAGGAGGTCGGACATTCTGGAGGTGCCAGCCTGATAGAAGTTACGGTTCAGACGCAGATTCTCTTCTGCCTGTTCGATGCTGCGCTGTACGATGTCGAGCTGTTGGCGGGCTTCCTCTACATCATTCCAGACTTTCTGTATTCCAATCTTCAGCAGTTCGGAAGTATTAGCCAATTGTTCCTGTGCCTTCTGATGTTCAATCTTCTTACGCTTAATGGCGTGAGAGCCTCCCCACCAGTCACTAATAGGAACGCTGATTGTTGCAAAAACCATACCGAAGGCATGGTTGTTATCAAGCAAGTTGTGGTAATTATAGCCAGCTCCCACACCTATGCTGGGCAGATTTTTGCCAATCTCCATCTTCTTTTGCAGCCGTTTTACTTCTACTTGTTTGTCCATAAGCCGATATTCGGGTGTATTCAGCATCGCTAATTGAGAATCCTGCTTTTGTATAACAGCATCGAGTTCATCATGATTGTAACTCACCTCAAAGGTGGTATCACTGAGTGCACAATATTGAGCAAGGAGCATTTTGATAAGGCTGATACCGTTTTTAAGTTTTAGCTTCTGACTGGAGACATCGTTTTGACGTAGTTGCACCTGTAAGAGATCATTGCGCAAGGCAACTCCTGCCTCCAAGGCAACATTCGCATCTTTTTCGAAATCGTTTAATAGTGCTTCTACGGCATTGATCGTATTCACTTTTTCCTGTAATGACACCAGCTGCCAGAAATACTGTTCGGTGGTCTTTTCAACCTCATTCTCGGAGAGCTGTAATTGCAAGCGGCTGACATCTTCAGAAACTTTTGCCAGTTTATTACCATTGATGATCTGTCCGCCAACAAAGACTGGCTGGATGGCCATTACACTTCCAATGGTTCCATTCTTCATCATAGATATGCTTATAGGGTTACCCAATGTAGCGAGCAGTTCTGGTGGAAAGCTCTGAGCAAGAGCCGCTCCAACTTCAGGGGTAATTTGCTCTGAAAGATTCATATCCATCTGAGCCATCCCTTTGTTAGCATTGAACCAAAGACCCGTTCCGCTAACATTCGGGAAATATTTGGTGAAGGCCTCCTTACGTTGCTGCTTGGCGGCATCTATATCATGACGAGCATTGCGGATGGCGATATTGTTTTGCAGGGCAGAGTCTTTTAGCTGCTCCAACGTATAAGTCTGCGCTACGATAAATGACAACTGACCAATGAGAAATGATAAACTTATGCAGAATCTTTTCATCGTTTTACCGTTTTTACTTTTTATTTTGTACTTACTTTCCAATAAATGACAGGCAGCATTGTAACCACCATGATGAGTGAGCCTATTCCTCCAGCAAAGATGGTGACACCTACAGGCATCCAGAACGAACTCTGAGCTATTATCATTGGAACCACTCCCACGGCAGTTGTGGCCGTAGTAAGAAAAATAGGAACCATACGACGTTTGCCTGCGTCATAGGCGGCCTGCTTCACAGCCTCGTTGTATGCCTTACGATCTACAGTCCAGTCACCATGCTCTGCCACATATTTCTTAATCAGGTCGATAGCATGTTCGAAAATTAGAATCTCATTACGCATGATCATTCCCATCAGTGTGATGACACCCATAATTGATGTAAGCCCCAATGTCCTATTCATCAAGCCAAGACCGATAAGAGCACCAGGAATCATAAGGCCAAGAGCTGACATACATACGGTGGTGATGCCATACTTCTTAAAATTGAATAGCAAGAAGAAGAAAACGATGACCATAGAGATGGCAACCCCGCTGAAGATCATAGGCATCGCCTCACCATCGTACTCGATTTCGCCCCCCACTTCGGCACGTACCCCCTGTGGCAGTGGAATCTCATGCATCATATCGGCTATCCGACTCTCAACGGGAGCGGCATAGATACCATTGGCGAAATGAGCTGTCACGGTGATACATCGTTCACCGCCACGATGCATGATACGGCTCTCACTCCATTTGGGACTTACCTTAGCCACTTGGCGAAGAGGTATCGTACTGTTTTTGCTGTTTGAGCCAGCAGAAAGGATTGTCATCGGTGTGGCAACACCTAAGTTTTCAATATCCGAAAATGTCATGTCAGTGTTATCTTTGACAATGACAGGAACTTCGTTCTTACCTTCCCAAATCTGTCCTACGCGCAGGTCGTTAGTGGTTGCACTCAGAGCAAGGGCAGCGGTTGTGCGCGTAATACCCAATTGTGCTGAAGCCACAGGGTCAAGTTCCACATTGATGAGCGGGAAAGGCTGCAGGAAATCCGTATGTACCCATTCTAACTCTGGCATCTCACGCATCTTTTCCATCAGACGCTCTGCAACAATATGCAGCGAATCGATGTTTTCACCATAAAAGCGATATTCCAGTTCCGGCACTTCCAGAAAGTCGAGCCGTTTGAACTTTACGTATGCCTCTGGAAACGCCTCGCTCCATTGAGGCTGATATTTTGCCAACAAGTCAAGTGTAGCTTGCTGCGATTCTGTATTCACGATAAACTGTGCATAGTTACGCCCAGCCATCTGTGGAGCGTAGCAAGTCATGAAACGAGGTGACGAGCAACCAATAAAACTGGTAATGCACTTTACGCGTTCATCTTTCTGTAATACGTTCCTAAGCGAATCGGCCAACATTCGTGTTTCGCTGATACCCTTACCCTCAGGCAGGAATATTTCCACTGCAAACTGATTACGGTCAGCGAATGGGAATACGCGTATTTTCAGAGCAGGTAAGATGAATAGTGATAACAAGACAACGCCCATACCACAGCTAATTGTGAGCCACGGGCGACGGAATGTAAAATCAAGAACTCTGTTATAAGTATTCTGTACCCAGTTGGTGATAGCGTTCCCATGAGTACTCACCTTGTCTGGTTTGATAATCAGAACTTCCAAGAATGGGATAACCATTACGGCAAGGAATAGCGAAACCATTAGGTTGATGCCAATAGTCCACGGGAAGTCCTGCAGCGCATCGTTGAAAGCACCCTTCATCGTTATCAGCAAGGGGAAGAAGATGACACTGATACAGATTGTGGCCAGCATCATCGGCATGAAGTACTGGCAGGCCGAATCAATGGCTGCCCGTTTGGGTTCGTAGCCTTTTCCAAGATATTCAAGATAGCCGTCTATGACAACAATGGCATTATCAACCACCATACCCAACACGACAATCAGTGCCGCTAATGTTACAATGTTCAGTTCGATTCCCACTAAGTACATAATAGCTACAGAGATGAAGGTACTCAGCGGAATGGTGATGGCAGCAACAATAGCTGAGCGCAAAGGGAAAAGCACCATCATCACTAAGACGATAATAGCCATTGAGATGAGGAGGTCGCGCAGGAAATCGTTGACGCTTTTTCCCACCACTTCCGGCTGATCTGCTATACGGGTGATAGTCACGTCGTCAGGCAGTTCTGAAGCTTTGTATTCATTGAGCACTTTATCAACCTCCTTACCATACGCTACGATATTGTTGCCTGGTGTCATCTCCAACGACAGGAGCACACAAGGATGACCATCCTGTTCAATATAGCTATCAGCCCTATTATACTCCCTTACCACACGAGCCACGTCCCTTACCCTGGCTACTTTACCACTAACGGGATCATTAAATATAATTTGGTTGGCAATTTCTTCCACACTATTTTCTGTAGGCTCCACATGGATAGGAACCTGCTGGTCATCATCACTGATGTTACCGCCAAATGTTGTGAATCCTTGTGCCTGAAGCCGTGAAAATAGCATCTGCTGTCCTATACCATAAGCCTGCAGGCGCTGACGGTCAACATAGAGCGAAACCTGTTCTTTCTGTTCACCATATAAGCGTACATTAGCAACGGAAGGAATACGCCTTAATCGGTCGGACAGCGCATCGCTATAGTCCTGGAGCTCACGATAATTGCGCTGGCTGCTTTCTACGGCAATGAGCAAAGCCGAAGTGTTTCCAAAATCATCATTTGCCACTAAGGCGAGGACACCACTCGGCAGACTTTGTTTGTAAAGTGCTAATCCGTGTTTGATCTTGCTCCACACTTCGTCCTTATTATTCACGTTGTCATTCAGTTTCACCATCACAATACAAAGTCCGTTCTGTGACTGCGTGGTTGTCTTGATGCGATTCACTTCTCCAAATGTGAAGAGGTAACGCTCCAAAGGGCGAGCTACTTGTTCCTCCACCTCTTCTGTGGTTGCACCAGGATAGACGGCCACCACAACACCTTGACGGATAGTAAAGGCCGGAAACTCGTCCTTCGGCATGTCGAACATACCAAAGATTCCCAAAACATACAATATGCCTACGATGAGCAGCGATATAGAGTAGTGCTCCAATGGCCATTTCAGCCAATTCTTGTTTTTCTCCATAACTTTTAAAATACCACTTTCGTTCCCTCACTCAGTTTCTGATAACCTTCTGTTACCACGTGCTGTCCCATATTCAGACCGTCTACAATGCCTACGTAGTTACCCTGAGTATCACCGATAGTCACATTCGTACGATGGGCCGTACTGTCTTTGTCAATAGTCCAAACGAATAGCGAACCGTTTGCTGTTTTTTGTACGGCAGTCACAGGCAGCGACTTACGCTGAGCATTCTGTGCATCCTCTGTATTAAACATCACACTGGCTACCATACCGGGAAGTAATTTCCTATCAGCGTTAGACACAAGAATGCGTATATCGTAAGTATGTGTGAGTGCATCAGCCTGCACACCTTTTTCTATGTGTCCGCCTTTCAATTGTGATCCAGTCGCTTCAACACTGATCATGGAAGGTGTAGCGGGAGTGATGCCGCTAATTTCAGCCTCTGGCACAGATACCTTTACCTTTACTTTGGATATGTCAAGAATGGTCACAACAGCCTGAGATGGCATAGCCGTCTCACCTGCCCCCACAAGTTTCTTTCCTATGATACCGCTCACAGGTGCAACAAGACGACAGTCTGACAGATTCTTCTTTGCCACCTCCAACTGAGACTTTGCCTGAGCCACCTTGCTCTGAATCTCCACCCACTGCACCTCAGGCAGTGAACCATTGTCGTGGAGCATTCCATAACGCTGCAGTGCATCGTTGGCCTGAGCCATTGCGGCTTCTGCACCAGCCAGAAGATTACGAGCCTGGGTATCGTCCATCTCGGCGATGAGCTGCCCTCGGCTCACTGCCTGGCCTTCGCTCACCAACATGCGTTTAACCACCCCCATACTCGTAAAGCTCACGGCAGTGCCTTCGTTTTCCTCGATAATCCCCACATACGTCTGGGTATTATCAGCAAATGCTTGCGATACGGCCAATGCTTTCACTCTAATAGGAGCTTTGATATTGTTCTCATTCTTAAAGCCACAACTAACAACTGTTAATGCAGCTATTATCCCTATCACTAAAATCCTGTTCATAGCTCAATTACAATACTTAGTTATTTTTTAATGATGATTCTTACTGGTCCGATAAGTCCTGATGGAAGAAGCGGGGCATTGGGCTGATAGAAAGGCAGACTGGTATAGGTCACCTTTTCCTTCGTGTCAGGCTGCGTATCGCCAATCAGGCGGTTTGCCCAAAGGTTGGTCACTTTGACTTCAATCAGATTCTCTCCAGCCTTCACTGCCTCAGTTATATCAGCCTTGAAAGGCTGTTTCCAAAGGATTGCAACCTGTTTTCCATTGACATAGACCTCAGCAATATTCTTCACATCACCTAAATCGAGGATGATATTACCAGCGTTCTTCAGTTGCTTCTTATTCAGTTTAAAGACATTCTGATAGGTCGCTGTGCCAGAGAAATACCTGATGCCAACATCTTCAAAATCGGTGAGTGATTTCAACTCGGAAGTCTGTACTGACAAAGGTGCGCCGCGATGTTCCTGGAAGGTGATGGTCCAAGCCGGGAAGTTTTCTACTAAAGTCGATTCCGTAGGCTTCGGTGAAATGCTTTCCTTCACATCCGTCTGTTCTGTGAGTAGGATAAATATCGATTCTTTAGGTTGTAGATTCAGTATGACATGAGTTCTATCACTCTCCATTCGATATTCTGCTGCAATTGTCTTTCCTGTTTCAGCACTATACAGCATCGGCCTGCGGCCAGTTTGACGTAATGATACTGTGGCTTCAACAGAACTATTATCAGGATTGCTCACCCAATAGATGTCGCTGTTCTCTGTTATACGATGCAGGTAGCGAAGTTTACGATGATCCGCAGTCTTGAATATCAGGTCAGGAGTCACCTTGCATTTGGAGAGAACATCTTCTATCGAAATGTCAGTTATGACATTCTTTTTACTCCATACATTTTGAATTAATCTCTCAAATTCTGCCTTGTCATCCATCAGCGATGCGGGTTTCTCGGGCTTTGCTCCACAAATGACTATGCCTGCATCTGCTAATTCTGCAATCTTCTTCAGTACTGCCAATGACATACGGTAAACATTCTTGTCAAGTACCAATACCCGATAGTGCATGCCACTTGGTGTAACCATTTCACCATTCTCTGCTTTCAACTGATGTAATAGTGCATCGGCACTCACATAGTCGAAGTCATATCCTTGAGGAATCGCGGGTGGCTGGTGTCCAAACAAGGCACTGATATTATTGTCTTCACCATAATAATAGGCGATATCAGCTACAAACCTTCCCTTTTGCAACCATTCACAGGTACGGCTCAGATAGTCTGTCCATACATTAGCCTGCTCTGCCCACGTCTCATGACGATCGAACCACTGGCCTACTGCTGTCAACGACAAACCAGGTTTCAATGTATCAACAGGCTGATGCGGAGATGTATGAACCACAACGCGATTAAGACCATTGGCAAAAGCAAGGTCGGCGTAAGGCTTCAGACTCTCAGGGCTGAAGGTCCAGGCATTGTTAGGATACCCCACGACGGTAAATGATTCAGCAGCTACAATGTTTTGGCCATAGATATGTGCCACTGATGCCGATTCACGAATGTCAGCAGCAGCCATCACGTCATCATAGCCAGGCTGCAATTGGGCATTCTTGGCCCAGATGGCTGCCATGGGGACTGCGGACTTGCGTTTTACATCCATACCGTCAACCATATAGAGGCGACCGTGCTCGTGAGACTCGGTATATCTGCCTTTCATACCATATTGCTCAGTGACGATGGTGGTCAACTGATCATAATTCTCTGCTATCAGTTCAGAGATGGTTTTGCGCCAGTCCCAAAGAAAACGTTCTGTTTCTTCAGCAGAATTGATGATATAACCAGTCAGTGCAGGCATCCACGGCATCAGGTCATAACCACGACGTAACTTGAATTCCTCAGCCATATTGGCCGTCCAAGTAGAGGCTCCCGATTCATAGCTGTCTGTCAACAGATACTGAATACCCCGCTGTCCAATCAGCCCGTTGGCAGCTTCCTTATACATGTTTAAATAGGTGGTATAATAACGTTGCCACACTTCTTTATCGAGTTTGTCTATTTCAAGTCCGGTAGCTTCAGGCGATGCAGGATGGTTACGTTTGCCTGTCAGCGACCAACCGAAACGGATGATGCGCCACCGACCTTTAGGAAGTTTGCAATTGATGGAGCCGTCTGTCTGGAGTTTGTCTGTCAAATCTATTATTTCTTCTACCTTTGGGAAGGTCTCTGAAGTCGTTGGCGTAGGGAAATCTTCCAAATCGAAAGTTGCCATAAAACCCGTCTTTTCCTCTGAATGGTTCACACGTGAAGTGGTAAAGATATTTAGTTCGACAATCTTGATCTCCTTTGGTTCCTGAACAGGATAGCCCATCATGGCCAATGTCGGGTCAATACCAGGCTTGTCTATCTCCAAGCGGAAACGGCTGCCTGTGGTTTCTGGAATATCCATGGTCTGCACAGCAGCACCACCAGATGGTATCTTTGCAACTTCTTTCCAACTTCCATCAGCATTCTCAACCCATAGCCGTGAGGGATAGTCAGGTCTCAGTGCATCAAATTCAGGTCTTACTCTGCCGTTTGAGAGCTGCAAAGAACGAATGGTAACAGCCTTTGGCAGACGAATATCTATAATTGCCTTACCCGTCTCTTGTCGGATGGGAACAGCAACAGCCGTTGACAAATCACCATCTGTCAGGGCAGCCCGGTCAAGACTGTTTCCATCAGAGGTTATTTCTGCCTTCATCTCTGATAATGAAAGTTCATGGTCACTTACAGGAACAGCCAGCACCCGTACATCTCTATACATACATGGCAGGTCTTCGGGTATCACCTCACCTAAAAGCAGATTTGCCTCAATAGGTTTGTTTTGATAGGGGCCCGAGGTCGTAAAGGGTTTAGGCAGGGCTATCACCTGCTCTTTCCCATTGCCTGTAACAAGGATTTCCCGCCACGTCAGTTTCTTCATGCCGTCTTCTGGCTGTACCCAAGGACCTCCCATCAAACTCCAGCCCGGACTCGACGAGATGCCTACCTCCAGACCCAATGAGTCTGCAAGACTGATGGCGTATGCAAAGGCATCCCTCCACTCCGGTGTCATATATGCTAAACGCTTCTCCACCACTTGTGGAATCTGCATACCTGCATCAAACACTTGGAAACCGCCAATGCCTGCACGTTTCATCCAAAGCAGATCCTTGCGGATACCCTCCTTGATGATGTTGCCATTCATCCAATGCCACCACACACGAGGCTTGCTGTCTGATGGCGGGTTGTGATACTCGCAATTCTCAATGTCATACGACATTCCTGCTCCAAACCATCCCTTGATAGGCTCAGGCACGCCTGATCCACTGACACCATCCCATGTCAGACTATCAACATCTTCAGTCACCAACTCATTACTGCTCTGACAGTTCTTAAGATAGGTTTTGGTGACACCTGCAGTGGTGCCTATGGCGCCAAACATCTTGTTGAACTCCCCTATCACACCACCTATCTGTGCTTTCGGCGAACGACGCATGCTGATCCTTCCGCTCGACTGGCAGTTCTCTATCCTGCCATATCGCTCACTACCCACAAGACCTCCTATATAATAGTTGTTGACAAGACGGTTACCATCCACGGTGATTGAGCCAGAAGCCTTACTATCGATTACCCGAGTAGCAGAGGCCTGCAAGCCGCCTATAAAAACATTTGCACCTGCGGCAACTGCCATGTCTGTGCAGATGTCGAGCGCAGCGTAGCAATCAACGGTTTCACTGTAACCCTCTCCGAGAATACCCCCCACGTAGAAGTCACCACCTTGACCTTGACCCTTAACCGCTACATTGATATGCCCATCGACATGACAATGCTCAATCATACCGTTCCAAGCTCCAGCTATCAGACCAGTGACAGAAGCCCAGACGCTCTCGGTGGTGTTTAAACAGACGTTCATCTGGAGATTCCTTACATCACAGTGGTTGATGAGCATTGTTCTCTCCGCGTCTTGTTTGATGACACCAACAAGGGGAGCCACATAGAGTGGTGCTGAAGTCAAGTTAATCCTACAGTTCTCTAACGTAAGATTGCATATCTCGCCATTGGCAACAGCTGCAAACAGGGCTTTCATCGAGTGCTTGTCGGTAGTCAGCTGAAGGTTCTTGATTGTATGACCCTGTCCGTCGAGTTCACCTTTGAATGCGCCCTTCCACCATTCACCGTCGGCCATTTCATAGTCGTGCTCATAGCCGCCGATAGGCTCCCAATCGGCATATCCCTCAAGGTCGATATCACAGTCCAGCACATACCAGCCGTACAAGTCATCACGCATCCTACTCAGCTGTTCTGCTGTTGTAATATGAGTGGGAGCCACCCAACGGGCATAGAGACGCATGGGCTTGTCGACAGCCATCGAGTCGACCATCACAGGAGGATAATAGCCTCCTTTCTTAGCCCCAAAGAGCCACTCCTGCTCAGGCTTCGTCTCTTTTGACGTGTACCATCCAGCAAAGCGATAGCCCTCGCGCTGGGGCAAAGGTTTCGCATCCAAAGGTATTGCTCTTCCTGGAGCGACCTCCATGACCTTCGGGGCTGCTGCTCCCTGATAATTCAGGTCAAAGGTTACGGTACATTTCTCCGTTGCCAATGATATCGACGAAACGATTATGGCAAGCAGACACACCACATATCTCTTTAAATCCTTCATCTCACTTTTTAATACTGATACATTTTTATCTTAAAGGTCTTCACATCATTCATACCTATGACAGCACCGCCAAGAGCCGTCTCGTCACCATTCAGACGATGAAAGCGCATCAGGCCGTTCTCATCAAAAGTCACCTCATCTACGGAAAGAATACCAATATTCTTGGCCTTACTTTTGTCACCTTTCTCAATGGCTATCATCATATCGCCCATTCCTGAAACCAAATATTCTCCTGGCGCTTCTTCAATAATCATCAGTCCAGCCACGCCGCCATGAGGTATAGAGGGATCATCTTTCACCACCACGCCAGCCACGGCAAAAGCCCGCTCCGCAGAGAATGGCGCAATACTTATCTTATAGTCACCGAGCAAGATGCTGTCGTAGGGCTTCTGGTCATTTATCATCAAACCTGACAACTGTCCTGTTCCTGCATATTTTTGGATAACGGGTGTCAAATGCTTTAACGTACCGTATGCTTTATTATAGCTCTTATCCTCATCTTTTGCACTGAGCATCAGACCATTACCATCTATGCCAAATGGAGAATAGCATATTGCTCCGTATTTGCCTAATGCATAGAAACTGCGGGCTGCACCATCTGCGTCCGACGTGGTTTCAGGGATAAAAAGTGGATTATCCTTGCTTTCAAACGAACTGCACACCCAATCAAACGAATCAACAGCGTAAATGTCTGGGGCAAAGAAGTCAATATGGGGTGCCGCAGCCTGCCAGATGTCAAACACATGAGGCAATGGGCCTCCAGAGGGATAGATTCCCGGTTCTCTGCCTCCATCTTGCTTTAACCACGCATTGACATACATCGGCAACTGATACTCCTGCTTGCCAAGGGCAGCAATATGTTCCACATATGTGGCATAGTGCCAAGCCATAAAGATCTCTTCTGTCAGATAAGGGAATTCGTTCTGCCAGTCATCAGTACTCGTACTTGGCTGCCCTTTTCCAAACACTTCTTCCCACGTGCCCTTCATCTTCTGTCCGTTTGCTCTCCACGCATTGGCAATAGCCGGATGAAGCTCCTGCTGATGATTCTTCAGGTATGCAGTCAATATGGCAGGTACTTCTGAGGAAAATGCTTTGTTGGCCAAAGGAGAATAGTCGCGCATGGATCGGTTTTCTGTCCCTGCAAAGGCTGAAGAAGAATCAAGTGTTCCTATCTCGTTCTCCACCTGCACCAGAATGACGGTATGATCCTGGTCTGTTTCTCTCAAATGAGCCATCATGGCTGCAAAAGCCCTGGCATCGGCTTCACAGGTCTGTTTCCCAAGGGTTGACAGGGTGTTCATCTTCTGTCCATCCTTGAAACAGGCCAACGGGAAACGCTTCTGGTTGGTCTTCACCCAGGCTGGCATATAGGTGGATGCGCCGTTTTTCCAACTGCCGAACCAGAGCAGTACTACCTTCAGATGAGCATCACGTGCCCCAGAGACAATGTTGTCGAGTAGTGTGAAGTCGAAACGTCCCTCCTCTGGTTCTATCAGTTCCCAGCTAACAACAGCCAAGACTGTATTCAGGTTCTTTTCTGCCATCCTCTGCCAAATAGGCTGCATATAATGACTGCTTCCTGTCGAAGAATTATGCAGTTCCCCAGCCAGCATCAGCCAAGGCTGGTCGTTCACAATCAGTTGTTTTGTGCCATTTACAACCTTCATATAGGGAATATGGTTCCCGCTCCATACTGAGCTGCACATCGTCAGGCTCAGCAATAATGTGATGATTGTCTTTCTCATATTAATCCTCGATATTAGGTGTATCCCAGTATTTTGTCTCTGCAGCAGTTATCATGGTTTCCTGATTGCCGATCGTCAGTCGGAAATCGCCCTTTTCTAAGATCCAGTGTCCGTCACCGCCAACAAAAGCAAGATCGCTGCCTTTGATAGTTAGTTTGACAGTTTTAGTCTCACCAGGCTGCAATTCTACCTTCTCAAAAGCTCTTAATCGTCGGTTATCAGGGATTAAGGATGCATAGAGGTCACAGCTGTAAAGCATCACCACTTCCTTGCCTTTGACTTTCCCTGTATTTGCCACATCGATGCTTACCTCAATAGCATCATTGGCAGTAAATGTTGGTTTCGACACTTTCATATTGGTGTATGCGAAGGTTGTATAGCTCAGTCCATCGCCAAACCACCACTGGGCATTGGTCTTAGCCTCATAGTTATAGATACCTGCCATCGTCTCGCGCATCTCGCATACCTTATAGTCGTATGTAGTGAAAGTTTGAGGCAGCGATGGATAGGTCATCGGCAGTCTGCCACTGAAGTTCTCGTCACCCGACAACAGCTCTGCCAAGGCATCACCGCCATAGTTGCCTGGCAGCATCACATCCACCACAGCCTTGCAGAGAGGTTCTATATCATATATAAGTCTGCAACGTCCCTGATTCAGTATCAGAATGACGGGCTTTCCCGTAGCAGCCAACTGCTTTACCAGTTCCGTCTGGTTCTCTGAAAGATGCAGGTTCATGATATTACCCGACGTCTCAGCGTATGAGTTCTCACCCACACAAGCCAGTATATAGTCTGCATGAGCAGCAGCCTTGACGGCTTTTTCTATCTCTGGCGTTTTTTCACGCTCACAGTCACCGTATGGAGCATACTCCACACCTGGTTCATAGATGATATTGCCGGTTCCGAACTTGTTCTGCATAGCTTTCAGAATCGTATGATAATTGGTAGTGAATGCTTCCGTATTTGTCCCCTGCCAGGTATATGTCCAACCGCCATTCAGACCTCTCATCGTGTTTGCATTCGGTCCACATACCAGAATCTTCTTTCCACGTTGCAATGGCAGAATATTGTCCTCATTCTTCAGCAATACTTCAGATTCTATGGCCATCTTCTTGGCTGTGGCAATATGTTCTTCACTGCCAAATTCAGGGTAGAGGGCAGGATTCACAAAAGGACGCTCAAAGAGTCCTACGCGGTGTTTCATTCTTAATACGCGACTCACGGCATCGTCGATACGTTCCATCGAAACACTACCTTCCTCCACAGCTTCTTTCAATATCGCTCCATACCCCCATTCCGACGGCACCATCATCATATCCACCCCTGCATTGATGGCGAGGATGATGCCCTCTTTCTGTGTCGATACGATATGGTCACGCTTGCGCAGGTTCTCTATATCAGCCCAGTCTGTCACAATCATACCGTCCCAGTTCAGTTCCTGCTTCAGCCATCCTGTCAACAGTCGCTTGTTGGCAACGCCGTTCATCCCATTGAGTATCGACGAATTAGTCATTACCGAGAGAGCACCACTACGGATGGCTTTCAAGAACGGGGCAAAATGCTTCTCACGCAAGTCCATATCGGTCACCTGTCCTGGATTACGGTCGATACCGTTGCCTGTCACGCCATAGCCTACATAGTGTTTCAGCGTAGTGCCCACATGGTAGGCATCAATATGGTTAGGGTCATCACCCTGCAGGCCTCTCATATAGGCTTCGCCCATCACGGCCCCTGTCAACGGATCCTCTCCCATACCCTCATACTGACGCGACCAGGCAGGATGCCGACCTAAGTCCAGATCGGGCACAAACACCCAGGGCACACCGCAGGCACGGGTCTCATAGGCTGAAATCTCACCCATCCGCTTTGCCAACTGAGGATTAAACGTAGCCACCATCCCGATGGGCTGCGGAAAGATGGTCCCGCCGAGGGTATAGGTCGTACCATGCACCTGATCCAATCCATACATACAAGGTATGCCCAAATACTTCTGTGCTGCCTCCTGAATCTCCATCGTAGCCTGCTGCCAAGTCTTCACATCGTTGGCATGTAGTCCGCCTAACATATTCTGAATAGAGGCTATCTTATATTTTCCGAAAGCATCCTTCAACACATTTTTATCAAGACGGAATAGCTGGAGGTCGGCTATTTGCTGCGAGAGGTTGTAGAATGGATAAAAGGCCGTCTTGTCAGCCTGTCCATTTGCATCTACCAGCATGTTTACGTCTGTCTTGTTTTCAAGACTGAACTTGTGGACAATCGCCTCTAACTGTGGTTTGTTCTTCTTCATCAACTCTGGTACCGTATATTCCGGATCGGAATATGATACCAGATTGATTTCCACCTGAATCATCTGCCCGATTTTCTCTTCGAGCGTCATCTTCTTTACTTGCTCTGCCACCTTCTTCTCAATCGCCTCATCGCGACTGATCGCTGGTCTAGTCTCTGCTATGGCATTGCCCATTGAGAGCATTACCGTCAGCATCACACAGATTGTCTTTTTTCTCATATTCTTTGTTTTTTTGTTTAATTGCTGCTGCAAAATTAGATAATATAAAATAATTACGCAAATACGAGGGATATAGACACTTCATACGGGATAAAATGAGGGATGAGGGACAAATTTTATCAAAAAGGGATAAATTAAAAAGAGGCGCAGCCATCACGGTTACGCCTCTTCTGATTTTGTGTTTCAAATAATAAACGATACTAACTAACTTTAACCAAATGTTCTATGTGGATTTCGTAGTCTGTCCTTTGGTGATTCCCGACTCGTTGTAGGAATCGATTCTGAAATAATATTTCTGTCCTGTTGAGAACAGACCAAGTTCCAGTTCTGGCTCTGTTGTCTGACAGCTGCTGTAGAGCTCTTCAGGCTCCGTGCCCCAGTGGACTACATAGCCTGTAGCACCTGCGGCCTTGGGCCACGTTAGCCGGATGCGACGCTGATCCTTGCCCCTCATGGTCTTGAAATTCTTTACGACGGCTGGGACTTTGCCTGTAGCATGTCCGAAAGCCCGGAGGTCGAAGAGGGAGAATTTGCCCGTAAGCTCGTTTTTGTTGGTGATGCGGAGATAGCGGGCGTTGACGGCCTTCGGAACTATGAGCAACTCGTGGGGATTGAGTGTCTGGTTCATGCTCTTGTCGAAGAGCATCGTCCAGTCGGCACCATCGAGAGAGTACTCTATGATATACTGATAGGGTGACTTGCCGTCAGTCTGGCTATAATAGCCAAAATCCTGATCAGCGAAATTAGGCTGCACGGCAGACAGCTCACAGGCATGGCCGAGGTCGATGGTGAGCCATTCGCCCGAATGGCCTGTGGCCGCGCTCCACCAGGTCTTGATGGTGTTGTCGGCTGCGCACTTGGCCTCGTGGGTGCCGAATGTTGTCGAGGCTGTAGCCGTTTTGTTAATGGTGAGATCCATCCAACCCGTCCAAGGCTGTTCCTTCGCGAAGTCCACATGTCGGTCGGGTAGCAGGTAGGGGCAGTCCGTCCATTCCGTCATGGCATAGAAATGTCCCTTCGGTGTCATCACCATCGGGAAGAACCCGATGCGGCGCTCGAAAGGCATACGCTGTGAGATGACGGTTGATGCTACGTGCCACAGGTTGCCATGTTTATCGTAGAATGTATCGCCGTGGCCTGCTCCCGTCATCCATCCTCCCGGCTTCACGCTGACGGGCGAATAGTTGGCATGCGTGTAGGGACCCAGTGGATGTTCGGCCACATAGAGACCGTCGCCATAGCTGTCGTATTCCGTGCCGGGGCTTGCATACTGTAGATAGTATTTGCCTTGATACTTGAACATGCTGGCACCCTCGTTGTAGCCAGGCTTCGCGATATCGTTCTTATCGCCTGGCTGTTCCCATCCGTAGGTTATTTCCTTGTGTCTGATGAGTGTCATAGGCTGACCTATGGACTGAAATCCGTTCTTAGGATCGAGTTCTATGCCGCAGATGTCATCTTCGTCGCTGCATCCCCAATAGAGATACACGCGTCCGTCATCGTCGAGGAAAAGGTCTGGGTCGTGAACCGTCAGTTCCGGCTTGTCTGGATAGGGATTCAGATGGTCGGTAACCAACTGCCACGAATGGCCATCCTCAGGATTGGTGGTCTTATACAGGTGGTTGATGTCCGACACCATCCAGTAGAGTTCTCCTTTGTAGTTCATCGCTGTGGGGGCATAGAGATCAATCGGCAGCACATCGCAGGGGATGTATTTCCAGTGCTGCATATCATCGGAACTCCAATAGCCCTTCGACTTTGAAGGAAACAGATAGTAGCGGCCTTTGTAAATCTCCACCACAGGGTCTGCCGCCTCACGCACTCCCGAACGCCAGGCATCGAGGGAGTCAACGCCCATTCGGCGGTAGAAGGCGTAGTCGAGGTCTATCGGATTGCAGACGGTTCTGTCTGTTGTCAGTTCAAAGCGGGCCTCTCGGAGATCACGGCTGTTGGGCCCGATCATAACATCGAAGTTGCCTGGCTCGCATACGTATTCCAGCGCGTGGTTGTAATACTTTAACTGTTCGGCGGTAATCTCAAAGGTGACGGTGCGCTGCTCGCCTGGATTCAGCTCTATCTGCAGGAAGCCCTTAAGCTCTTTGACGGGGCGCGTGCTGGTGCTGTATTCATCGTGGATATACATCTGAACGGTCTCCTTGCCGCGACGCTTACCCGTGTTGGTGACGGTGACGGATGCTTGAATGCAGCCCTTATCAGTCATCGTATTGGCAGACAAGCGAACATCGCTATATTCGAAGGTGGTATAGCTTAGTCCATAACCAAAGGGATAGAGCGGGGCATTGACCACATCCTGATAGTTGCTGCGGAAACGGATGTAATGGGCTGTATCTGGGAGTGACGGACGGCCAGTGTTCTTGTAATTATAGCTCATAGGTAACTGTCCGACACTGCGAGGGAAGGTGGTGGTGAGGCGTCCGCTGGGATTCACATCGCCAAACAATACATCGGCCATCGCAGGGCCTGCCTGCACACCGAGGAACCATGAATTAAGGATGGCTGGTACATGCTCGGCTTCCCAGGTAAGCACCAACGGGCGGCCTGTGAATACCACTAATACAACGGGTTTGCCTGTTTCGAGCAGGGCTTTCAACAGTCGTTGCTGTGGTTCGGGGATGATGGGGTTGGAACGTGAGGCTCCCTCGCCGTTCATATTCAGGTTCTCGCCTAAGGCAGCCACGATGACATCGGCATCCTTTGCCACGTTGAGAGCCTCTTTCAGCAGGTCGGCCTCGCTGCGGGTGTGTACCTCCATCTTGTGCCCCTCTCCCAGTGCACCCACAAACTGATTGCAGATTTTCCACTCTAACTGCTCATCATCAACGAGCCAGCTGCCCTCTGCCCACGAGATACGGGCATTCTTACCCATGGCGGCTTTCATGCCTTCGAAGAGTGATATAGGCTGTACTTTCTTCGAACTGCCACTCCAACTGCCCAGCATATCCCAGCTGTTGTTGGCCATCGGGCCAATGACGGCAATACGGCAGTCCTTCTTCAGAGGGAGCAGATTGCCGTCGTTCTTCAGCAACACCTGACTCTCCTGCGCGATACGGCGGGCGGCATGTACATGTTCTGCTGCACCAAGAATGGCAGCCGAACGCTTGGGGTCGCAGTACTTATACGGATCGTCGAAAAGACCTAACTTATATTTCGCCTCTAAGATGCGGCGGCAAGCGGTGTCAAGGTCGTTCATACTTACAGAACCGTTAGCAAGTGCTTCTTCCAGGTACTTGATGTAGTACTCGCTCATCATGTCCATGTCGATACCAGCCTTCATGGCACGGATGGTGGCAGTCTGCTCGTTTCCGATGCCGTGCTGGGTAGTCTCCATGATGCCAGTGTAGTCGGTAGTCACAAATCCCTTGAAGCCCCACTGCTTGCGCAGAACCTCGTCGAGAAGATAGCTGTTGCAATGGGCGGGAATACCCTCAAACTCGTTGAATGAGGCCATGAAACTGCCTGCGCCTGCATCGGCGGCTGCTTTATAGGGAGCCATATACTCATTGAAGGCACGCTGGCGGCTCATGTCAACGGTGTTATAGTCGCGTCCTGCTTCAGAGGCACCGTAAAGGGCATAGTGCTTCACACAGGCCATCACGGTTTCGCGGGTTGTCATGTCGTTATCCTTACCCTGATAGCCTCGCACGTAAGCCTGCGCTATCACACTGCCCAGATAGGGATCCTCGCCCGAGCCTTCAGAGATACGGCCCCAGCGGGCATCGTGACAGACATCCACCATCGGAGAGTAAGTCCAGCAGACACCGTCGGCAGCAGCCTCACGGGCTGAGATACGGGCCATCTCCTCGATCAGGCTGGGATTCCAGGAAGTGGAAAGCGCCAAAGGAATAGGAAAGGTGACATCGAAGCCATGAACGACATCGTAGCCGAAAATCAGGGGGATGTGCAGGCGACTGTTCTCAACCGCCATTTTCTGCAATTCACGGATACGCGTGGCATCCTTGAAGCCGAAAAGCCCGCCAAGCTCACCCTTCCGAAGACTCTCTTCTACGGCAGAGGTGTTGTCGTTGATCTGCCCAGAGACGAACTCCGAGCAGATAGTGAGATTCAGCTGGCCAATCTTCTCCTCGACAGTCATCTGCTTTAGCAGATTGGTGACAAAGGTGTCCATGTCCCGCTTGCCATTCGACAGACAGGGAATGGCTAGCAACAGGGCAAAGACTATGATAAAAGACTTCTTCATTGACAGTGACTATTTGAGTTTCATTGCTTCAACAATAGGCATCACCCATTTGCCAGTTTTCTCGTCGCGAATCATGAAGGGTTCGCGATAGCCCCAGAGGTGACTGCTGAATCCGCGCTTCTCAGACTGCTCGCGCATAAAACCGATATAGCGGCAGCGGGAATCAAGGTCGGCGGTATTCATACAGCCATACTCTCCCATGTTCAGAGGACGTCCGTGTTGCTCGCTCCAACGCTGGCAGTAGTCAAGATCCTTCAAGATAATAGACTTCTCTTGTTCTGTTCCTTTCCACTCTGTATAGGTGCTGCCTTCAGCCATCGCATAGCCAAGACCCTGATGGGTGAAGAGATGAGGCAGGTAATAGTGGAACTGCACAATCAGGTTCCAGTCGTTGGCGGGCAGTTTCAGATAGTTCAGCGTCCAGTGCTGGCCGAGGTTAGGCGTAGCGATGATGAGCGTACGCTCAGGATTGGTCTTGCGCACTGTCTTGATGAGACCGGCGAATACCTCGTTCCACTTCTCGGCACCCATCTGCATGTTGGGCTCATTGAGCAGGTCGAAGTAGAGCATATCGTTGGGGTAGTCCTTATAGTGCTCAGCTATCTGCTGCCACAGGTAGTCCAGTCGCTCGTAGTTCTCTTCCATTGTCAGACTGTCTACTCCCTCTGCCATATTTATATAGGGATAGTAATGCACATCGATGCTCACTGCCAGGTCGTTCTTCAGACACTCATCGACGATGTGGTCTACCTTCTTAAAGAAAGCCTCATCGATGGTATATGGTTTCTTGCCAGAGGCATGCTTCGACCAACAGACATTCAGGCGGATGCTACGGAAGCCTACGTCGGCTATTGATTTTATCTCCTTGTCATCAAGTGGCGCATCACGCTGATAGCCAGGATGAAGGTTGCCGTCTACCACAGCATTGAGGTTGATACCTGCACCCAGGCGCTGGTTGCGCTCGAAAGCCAGCTTTGCCTCAGCAGGGATTTCAATCTTCGGCGCTATCTGACTCATCAGACTCTCCTTGTTACGAGTGAGTTTAAAATAAGCATTGGTCATCTCGGTAGGCTGGGGATTAATCTCCTTGGCACGCTCCACCATGCCTGGGGCTCCGAAATTGACGTTCATCTCCATCGAGCCGTCATCATTGAGACGTAAGAGGCCTGCACCTGCCATGCCGTTAGAGCACTCCGTAAGGTCGATGGTCACGGGAGTAGCACTCTCGTCAATGGCATACTTGCCTGAGAAGGAATAGTTAGACGAAGCCTCGCTCTCAAGGGCGAAGGTACTGTCTGTATTCAGTGTGAGTGTCAGTAGCGCATTGTCGCGCAGTCCGTACCACTGTCCAGCAGGGGCATTCTGTCCCCCGCAGGAAGCGAAGTACAGAATGGCTGCCGATACTGTCAATAGAATAAAGAATCTTTTCATATTGTTTAATTAATTATTTAACGGGTTCAAAAATCCAGAAAGTACACATGGTCCAGTCGTGGAGGTCGTCACCTGCCGCGCAGGGTGCTCCTAGGACAAGTTTGTCGGCCTCGCATGAAACAATGAAGTATTCTGTAGGGGTATAAGAGGGCTGCTGGGCGTTGATGTCGAAGCCGATGCCGCCAAGGATGGGGGCGCTACAGGACAGCGTACCGATATGCCATCCATGTTCATCGGGGAAATCGTAAGAGAATGTACCCTCACGGTCGGTAGGCGAGATGCTCATTTTGCCATCTACGCTCAGAGTCATGGTGCCGGCCTCTTCTCCAGTCATCCCGAAGTAGCTGGTAAAGCTGCCCAGTGCTGCATCGATCGGCCACTGGTTTACGGCCTCCTGGTATCCGCCGACTCCATAAAACTTCTCACCGGCAAACTTCCAGGTTTTGGTACCTTCCTCTCCCAGCAGATTCTTCACCACCTGCGGCTTTCCGGCCATCGGAGACTCCTTTCCGGCTTTGAATACCCAGAACGTACACATGGTCCAGTCGTGGAGGTCGTCACCTGCCGCGCAAGGTGCTCCCAGGACAAGTTTGTCGGCCTCGCAGGAAACAATGAAGTATTCTGTAGGGGTATAAGAGGGCTGCTGGGCATTGATGTCGAAGCCGATGCCGCCGAGGATGGGAATGCTGCAGGACAGCGTACCGATATGCCATCCATGTTCATCGGGGAAATCGTAGCTGAACGTACCCTCGCGTCTGGTAGGTATGATATTCATCTCGCCCTTGACATTCAGAGTCATCGAGCCGGCCTCTTCTCCAGTCATCCCGAAGTAGCTGGTAAAGCTGCCCAGCATCGCATCGATTGGCCACTGGTTCACGGTCTCCTGATAACCGCCGACACCGTAATACTTCTCATCGGCAAAGACCCATGTCTTCTCTCCGTGCTCGCCTACCAGGTTCAGGACGATTTGAGGGAGGTCGTAATCCTTGACGGTCACGGTGCCGAGATCGATGGTCTTCGTGGTTCCGTCGGCCAAAGTGATGGTTATGGAGATGGAATATTCTCCGGCGCCGGGCATCTTCATCTCACCCACATTCTTGTCCAGTGTGGCGCTCCCGCAGGTCCAGTCCGTCAGGACAGGATTGCCATTCCTGACCTTGACGATATTCTTTTCGGTGCTGATTTCAATCAGAGACTCATCGAAGGTGGAACCAAAATGATTGGGTGCCCCTTCGGTACCAATGCACAGACGTTCGGCTAAGTAGTCGGGCATCTCGGTGATGGCATCCACCTGCACCTGCAGGGTCTTCTCAACATATGTACCCTTGAGGGCATTGAAGCCACGGAACTTCACCTCGTTCGTGCCTATCTTGGTGGCATAGAGCACGTCGCACGACTTCGAACTAGCCTTGTCGATTGTACCTATCTGCTGGATAGTCCACTCAGAGGGGATGGGTGAATGATTCTCCACAACTATCTCGTTGCTGTTGACACCGTTGACGACCTTGGCCTTTGCCGTCACCTGTAACTGATCAGCGGTGATTTCCGAGGCGTCATAATCATAACTGTCTTCTATCGGGTTGCAGGCGGCCAAGGTGCCAAGGACCATCAATGCCACTGCCCATGATTTGAATATATTGTATCTCATATTCTTTACCTTTTTACTTTTTAACCTTTTTACCTTTATTCGAAGTCCCATCTGGCATAGCGTGCATCAGCAGATTCCCAGCCGGGATTCTGGGTCAGTACACCATTGGAAAGCTGAATCTGCGCAAGAGGAACAGGGAAGAAGCCGTTAGTAGCTGTATAGCGCGCCTGGTAACGTCCATCACGCTGAACGACAGTCTTACCGGCATTCTGCATCGTAGTGTTGTCCTGACTCTTCAAAGCAGTCTCGGCTATGTGCCAGCGACGGATATCGCCCCAGCGCAGACCCTCGAAACAGAGTTCATGGCGACGTTCACGCTGCAATGCCTCTAAGCTATAATTGACAGCGGGAAGACCTGCACGGGCACGTACCTTATTCATACCCTCAGCATCGTCTTTCAGTTCGCTCTGCATCAGTAGCACGTCGGCAAAGCGGATAATCATTAAGTCTTGGAAATGACCGCCCCACTGTGTCATGCCATAGTTGTTGGCCTTGTCAAATCCCGGATAGGCTGCCCAGAAAATACTGTTCACCCAAGTACCTTGTTTTTGATAGGCAACGTATGAGAGCACAGGCATCATCTTCTTGCCATAAAGACCTGTCTCTTCGTATTGTCCCGTCACGCTGCTGGCAATAAACTGACTCATATCCATCTCGTCTTCTATACGCAGGATGGAAGCCTGACGGCGCAGGTCGTTTGGCTCAGACGACAACCATTCGTCCCAAAGGTCAGGGACTACAGGACCGAAGCCATTTCCGTTTCCAAAGGGGAAAGTATTCTCACCGCCATTGGTACCTTTGAATCCGAAAAAAGGAACGTAATAGTTGCTATAGCCTTCCTGATAGGGGTAGGTATAGCCGCAGAAGTTCATGAACTTCACGGCAAAGACTTCTTCAGCATTACTGTTTCCTGCCCAAAGAAGCGGGTTGCCATCGATACCTGTCACACCTTTGGTGTAGGCATAGTCGTTGACAGTATATTCATTGGTATATGTCCAGAGATTGCGGAAGTCGCCAACCAGACTATGACCAGAATTCTGCACGCAGTCATCCACGTAGCTGATAACCTCATTCTTGCTCAGGCTCTTACCATCTGCTAATGGCATGGATTCTTTCTGATAGAAACCTGTATAGAAAAGGAACACGCGAGCGAGGAGAGCCTCTGCGGCCCACTTGGTGGCATGACCTGCCTCCACATATTCATTATACTTCTTATTGCTCATCAGCGAGATGGCGTTTACCAAGTCGCTGCCAATCTGGGCATATACCACATCTGCCTCTGCACGCGGCGCATTGATTTCCTCTGTCGTTGTGGTTATCAGGGGCACACCGCCAAACATCTCTGCCAACTCATAATAGTAGTAGGCACGCAGGAAATAAGACTCTCCCAACAATTGGTTGGCTAGTTCTTTGTCATTAGCTGTTTCGAGCAGACGGGTGATACCTTCAATGGCTGTATTGGCACGGTAGATGCCACGATAATGTATCTTCCATAAGAAGTCAAATTGCGTATCAGTGCTGACCATCATGTGGTCGATAGCTACCATTGATGGATCTTCTATTGTCGCGCCGCCAAAACGGTCATCACTGGCAATCTCGGATATCAAATAGTAGGATGAAATAGGCTGTGAAGCCGCATGATTCAAATTGGCATAGATAGCTGTGACAAGCATGTCGGCATCTTTTATCGATGTCGGGAAATTGGCCGTGTTCGACTCGGTATAGCTCTCTGTGTCCATCCAGTCTTCACAGGCTGTCAGCGAAATAGCCATCAAGGCTGCCGCTGCATATTTAAATATCTTCGTATTCATTGTTGTTTATCTAAATTGATGATTAATAACTCAGATTGATACCTACCAGGAAGGTACGGGGAGAAGGATAGGAACCAAGGTCAACTCCTGTCATCCAGCTGTTTCCCTGTCCGTAGAGGTTATTTCCGCCAAAGCCAACCTCTGGATCCAGACCCTTATAGCTGGTGAAGGTGAAAAGGTTCTGGGCAGATACATAGAGACGTGCCTTGGAGAATGGCATCTTTGGTACTAACTGCTTGAAATCATAGCCAAGAGTGATGTTCTGGATGCGCAGATAGTCAGCATTTTCTAAGTTCAAATTAGTCACATCGTCTGAAAGGACAGCAACGCCATAGCGGTTTGAAGTCCCCTCTCCGTGCCAGCGGTCGAGTGCGTATGTTGTGTTCTTACGATATCCAAAATAAATCTGATGCCCGAAGGCCCCTGTAGCTGTAAGGCCAAAATCGAAACCTTTATAGTTCATGTTCAGACCGAATCCGAGACGGAAGTCTGGATTGGGATCACCGATCATGGTCTTGTCGTTTTCATCAATCTTTCCGTCGTGGTTAGCATCCACATAGATGATGTCGCCAGGGCGAGGATTGCTGGTGGCTAAACCATTGCCGGCAGCTATCCAATTGTCAATATCTGTCTGGTCCTGGAAGATACCTGCCGTCTGATAACCCCAGAAATAGCCGATGGGATAACCAACCTGTGCACGATAGAACTCATTAGAGGTCTTTGACAGCACTCCAGCATCACCATGGATGATACCTTCAGGATTGGCGATACGTTTCACCTCATTCTTATTATAAGAGAGGTTCAGATTCACACCATAGCGGAAGTCGTTGCCAATTTGGTCATTCCAACTGAATGCCACTTCAAAACCTTTGTTCTCTACATCACCGCCATTAATGAACGGTGCACCTGTACCTGCCGTATCCAGAATCGGAGCCTGAAGCAGCCAGTCCTTGGTGGTCTTGTTATACCAGTCGAAGGCCAGTCCGAGGCGTCCGTTGATGAAACGGGCATCAATACCGAGGTCGAGCTGCTGGGATGTCTCCCATGTCACATCTTCATTGGCAAGTGTAGTGGCATATGCTCCGATATTCTTTGTACCTGTCGTGTTGAGAATGGTCTGTCCGAAGTTGTAAACACTGCTCGGGTCGAAAGCAACGGGAGATAGATACTGGAAATTGCTGATATTCTGGTTTCCATTCTTACCCCAGCTGGCACGCAACTTTAGGAAGTCGAGCCACGAACGGGTCTTCTCCATGAACTTCTCACTTGAAATGACCCATCCGGCAGAAACAGAGGGGAAAGTGCCCCAGCGATGTCCACGGGCAAAGTTACTGGATCCGTCGGCACGGATAATGAAGGTGGCCATATACTTTTCATTATAATTCACATTCCACCTACCGAAGAATGACAATAGTGACCAGTCGGGCCAGGGCTTGCCTGAGATGGTCGTTCCGTTTAGTGCATTTGCAGTATTGGTGATCCAGGCATGATCCATATCACCTTGCATAGTTGGCAACTGGGTGCCGTTTAATGCCGAGTTTTTAACGGAGAGATCCTCGCCGATTGTTGTCTTCTCAAACGACTGACCGATGATGAACTCCAGATTCCACTTACCCATGGTTGGCATTATATATGTCAGTGTGTTCTCAAAGGCAATCTTGTGGCCTACAGAAGAACTTTGTATAACAGTATATGAATCGCTGGTCTTATTGGTACTGGCCGTATAAGGTACTGTCAGACTGCGGTCGGTCGTGCTCGTATTCTTATAGCTGAACGATGTATGGTAGCGAAGTCCCTTGATAGGCTCAAAGTCCATATAAGCCGTAGCGTTCAAACCGTAACTACGGTTTAAATTGTTGCCAGTTTCATTAACCATTGCCATGATTGGATTGGGCTCTTCGTTGGAATAAATCCAGCCGTCGGCTTCTTTGTCGGCTTGGCTATAAAGTCCTCCATTTACGTTGTAAATAGGCAGAATGGGCATAGCGTCTATAGCGTTCTGGATGTCATTATATCCATTCATCACCTGAGCTATACCTGTCTTAGTGCTATAATAGAATGTCAGGTTTTCGCCGAATCTCAAGATGTCATGCTCTTTCCCTTTGATCAAAACATGACTCGAATTCAAACGAGCCGTATAACGATTATAAGTGGAGGCAACGGGCTTTCCAAAAATACCATCCTGCTTAGTATAGGAGAAACCTGCTGAGAACTTCGAAAGATCTGTACCACCAGCTAAATTCAGAGCGTGGTTATGAGTGATGGCGTTCTTAACACGGATTTCCTCCAAGAAGTTGGATCCCTGCCAGCCGTTTTGTACCATATTATATACGCGCTCGCCTAACTGTGTTTTCCAGTCGAGCACGGGAATACCTTCCATATAGCGGCTTTCGTCGGTAAGTGCCATCATCTGTTGCGCACTCAGCAACTGAGGCATTTTATAGGCGTTCTGCACGCCTACATAACCATCATAGCTGATGGATATCTTGCCTGATTTTCCTTGTTTGGTCGTTACAAGGATAACACCATTGGCAGCACGGCTACCATAGATAGCTGCTGAAGCAGCATCCTTCAGTACGTCGATAGTCTCGATGTCGGCAGGATTCAAAGTATTGATGTCACCTCCAGCTACACCGTCAATCACATAAAGAGGTTCTGAATCTCCGATAGTACCCAAGCCTCGGATATTCACCTTGAAACCCTCACCAGGCTGGCCGTTGCTGGCTGTGATATTCACACCAGGAGTCTGTCCCTGAAGAGCCGTTAGCGCGCTGGTGGTGTTCAGTTTAGCAATATCATCACCCTTTACCTGCACGGTAGCACCCGTCACGAGCTTCTTCTTTTGAACACCATAGCCTACAACGACTACCTCTTCCAAATCTTGGGCATCAGATTCCAACAAAATATTGAGCTCTGTCTGTCCGTTAATCGCAATTTCCTGCGACTTGTACCCAATGTAACTGACAACAATTGTCGCACCAGGGTTAACGCTAATCTCGAAGTTACCATCAAAGTCGGTAATAACACCGTTCGTCGGATTCCCCTTCTCAATGACGCTTGCACCAATCACCGAGCCATAGTTGTCGTTCACTACGCCTTTCACTGTCTGTTTTTGCTGCTCCACGCTCATGGCATGATGAGAGCCTGACGCCCACGCCGAACTGCTGTATGCAAGTCCAGACATAAGGCAAATGCCCATTAGCAGCGCTGTACCTTTAAAATTTTTAATCATTTTGTTTTTTGTTAGAATTGAAAAACCTGCTGCAAAGATAGAAAATAGGTTCATTCGCTCAAAATTTGGGGGATAGAAGCCTATATAAGGGATAAAAACGGCTCTCAAGGGACAATTTTTCCTCAAAAGGGATGAAAAATACATATTATTTCACTATCTTTGCAGGCGTTATGAGATTGAATAGGAATTGTCTTCGATTGGCACTCATTAATTCTGGTGTGACGGCATTGTTAAGTGTCGCGGTACTTGGCTTGATCATGCAAAACATTACAGGCCTTACCCCTTCCATCATTTTGGTTAACGGTCTGATAAGTTTCTTACTGATGGTTCCGGCTTATTATGTGTCATTTATCAATCATTGGAATGAGGGCTCACTGTTTTCCATCCGTCGATTTTATACACCACTCTTGATATGTTTGGTACTTCTCGTACCTTCATTGATTTACGCCTCTTTGGCTTTTGGCTACAATTGGAGGGATTATTACTACCTGGATGGATCATTTAATAGCGACCGTATCTTCACCCATCTTCTGGCCCTGTTTGTGCCCATATTCCTGCTCCACATCATCCAGATGCTTGCCATTAGCAATGAGCGTCAGGTGATTATTAATGCCTCTATGCTGAATATTCCGAAGAAGCTTGATACTGAAACTGTAAAGCCTGTGGCAGCAACCTCGGAGTCCGAATTACAATTAAAATCTGAAGCAAGGGAAGTAAGCAAGGTTATAACACTCCGTGGTAATACAAAGACAGAAACCAGTTTAGAATTTAACATCGATCAACTCTTTTATGTGGAGTCTGATGCCAATTATCTGAAAGTGGCACTCTATGAAAACGATAAACTGGCGATGAAGAGCATCCGATTAACCATCAAACAGTTTGAGGAGACAGTCCATGAATTCCCTCAACTGATGCGTTGCCATCGGGCGTATGTAGTAAATATGAATCATGTGACGTATTATCAAGGTACAGTCAGCAAAGGCGAACTGCATTTTGATATGATTAAAGACGTTATCCCCGTTTCAAAAACATACGCAACTGCTATCTCTGATAATTTACATGAAGCATCTATCTGAAATAGTCGGGCATCTGAGTTGCCTATCAGTGACCTTATATCACACTTTCAAATTTCGCCCAATTAAGACGGCATCGGCAAATAAGACACAAAAAATGAATTCGCGCCCCCAACAAAGGTTAAATACGTTAAATCTGCCTATTCATTTTCTGCATTCCCCAACTCCCAATACACTTTTCTACCGTTTAACGCGTAACCGATTGATTATCAACAAATAATATATTCAATAGATGTAGTGGCCTAATCACTATTACCATTGGCAGTGGTGTAACAAGCATTGGAAGTCAGGCATTTGCCTTATGCCCAGAACTAACGGATGTGTACTGCTATGCAGAAAACATACCAAGTATGAATGATGAATGGGGAAACTCTTGGACTGATATTTTCGAGGGTTCCTACATCAACTACGCTACGCTGCATGTGCCTTCGACCTCCTTCGATGCCTACAAGGCTGTGGAGCCTTGGAAGAGCTTTAAGGCTATCGTGGGCTTAGATGGGACGTTGCCTGAAGAGCCCGAGGTGGAGAAGTGTGCCACGCCGACCATCAGCTATGCTGGCGGAAAGTTGATATTTGATTGTGCGACAAAGGGGGCGGAGTTCGTGACAGAGATAACGGATGCTGACATCAAGAAGCATTACGACGCTGAGGTGCAGTTGACCGTCACCTACAACATCAGTGTATATGCTACGAAAGCGGGCTATGACAACAGCGACGTAGTTACGGCAACGCTCTGCTGGATAGACGTGACGCCGGAGGGTGATAACGTTGTTGTCGGTAAGGCTGAGGTACGTGCCAACCCTGTGCTGATACAGAGCAACGGCGGTGTGCTGAGCATCAGTGGCGTAGCTGAGGGGACAACGATTAGTGTCTACGACACGGCAGGCCGCATGGTGGGCTCTGCAACGGCAGCGTCAGAAAACACAAACATCAGTACTTCGCTTCGCAGCGGAGAAATCTGCATCGTGAAGATAGGCGAAAAGGCTGTAAAGGTCGCGATTAAGTGAGAAAAGAGGCTCAAGGTGCGGAGGAAATAGCGCAGACAATTCTCTCTCTACCTTATAAAACCAATGGGGAACCGGGCTAAAACGCTACGGTTCCCCGTCTTTTTAGCTGTTTAAGCAGGCGAAATTACTAAAAATAGTTTTAATTGTGCAATTTGTTGAGAAAAGTATTTGGAGTTTCGATTATTATTTGTAATTTTGTGGTCGTTAATTTTTAAGTTAAATATTATATGGCATACGACCGACATATAGACAAGACAGAAGAGGCGCTTCGGGAGCTCCGTAATGTTTATAATCAGGATGAGGTAGAACGGTTCATTGACGGCTTGGAAGCAGGTCGGATTACCAGCGAAGAACAAATTATAGACCTTACCAATAAGATACGCAAAAGTGATAGTCTCACACTATTGGAACTCAGCAGGCTCAAGCGTTTGCGTGAGGGGTTTATTGAGAAATATGCCACCAACTATAACAAGCGGTTCAGCACATGCCACATGTTAATGAACAAAATGCGTAGTGGCATTAGTCGTGGGCTCAAGATGTTAGAAGAATTCTGTGAGAAGAAACGCCGCCGCGGTCATTCAAAATCAAAGCGCAATGTAACAAAGAACTCAAAAATGGGACATGGTGATTACCAACGTTCCATGTGGGCACTGGAACATTATATAGAATAGTAGTAATCGAAATGATTTTTTCATAAGCTTCTCATTTTAGGGTTTGATTAATAATATGGTGCAAAGATAAGGGAAATTTTCGACATACGCAAGTATTTCACCAATTTTTTGTCGTTAAAAGATGCTTGGAAACAAATAAGCACTAATAATGATAAATATGTGCTCATTAGTTCCTTTTCCTCCTGACTTCGGCGTTCCCACAGATCTTGTTGTCGGCCCTAAGAAAGAAGTCCTTCTATTAAATAATGTGTAAAATTGATGGGAATTTGTCATGGTATCAAATATATTTCGACCTGTGCGGTTGAAAACTATCCGTTTTGTCGCGACATAGGACTGTTCTGTAGTGGGTGAAGCTTCCAAGCTTTGCAACTGTAGGAGGTCGGGCCTCCGAGCCCGACAACGGCAGT